>Ga0307514_10000854_pt1 | contig 48916 bp, 42 predicted proteins | sample 16_EM_MG_FD_203088 | JGI IMG/M metagenome (GOLD analysis project Ga0307514, IMG submission 203088) | Populus trichocarpa ectomycorrhiza microbial communities from riparian zone in the Pacific Northwest, United States - 16_EM | ecosystem: Host-associated > Plants > Roots > Unclassified | place...
GCAGTGCTCGATCCTGGCGAATTGCTCTGGCGTGATCTCCATGCCTGCAGTTTGCCGGCGCAGCGATCACGGATCAATAGTGTTAACACGCCCTAGGCTGCCAGCGCCACCGGCATGGTCCAGGTGCACATGGGTGGGAATGACCCAGTCGACCTGCGCGGGTGACAGGCTCAGTGCCTGCAGCGAGGCCAGCAGGCGCGGCACGGCGTGGCCGGTGCCGGTGTCGATGAAGGCGGCGCGGCCATCGTCGACCATCAGGTAGGCAGCGTCGAAATTCGGCCGTTGGAAGCCGGTGTCCACGGCGTAGATGCCATGGCCGAGGTCTTGCAGGAAATCAGGCAGCGGAGCGGGGGTGTTCATGGGCAAGAAGCTTGCCGGTTCACCACCCGCCCGGCCCAATGATTTACGCGCGTCGGTTGTCAGGCGCCGGTGCCGAGCAAGGCCCACAGGCGGGCAATGTCGGCTGCGCCGTCGTTGCCCTGCACGCTGCGCAGCGTCTGCGTGGCCTTGGCCTTGTTCTTGCCGCTGTGCAGCAGTGCCAGGCCAAGGCGAAGCTTGGCGTCGTCGGGCCGCTTCAGCTGGTCCTTGGCAATGCCTTGTTCGATCAGCGCAATGCCTTTGTCGGTCTGGCCGAAAGACACCAGTTGGGTGCCGACCAGCACCATCGCGTTGCCATCCTTGGCTTCGGCGACGTCCTTGTCCAGCCCGGCCTTGGCTTCGGCTTCCGACTTGATGGCCAGGTCTTCCAGGCGCTTGTGACGCGCGGCTTCCGGGCCGGTGCCCAGCACACCAGCGGCAATGCCCTTCTCGACCACCATCTTGCCTTCGCTGGGGAAGCCGGCCTGCAGCGCGAGCTGGGCCATTTCCATGTAGTCGTCGGCCTTGGTCAGGTTGCCGGTGGCCAGGCGAAGGCGCAGCAGGTCCAGCGAGTAGCGGTCATTCGAGAAGCCCGGCTTGCGCGGCAGGCGGCCCAGCGCGGCGGCCCAGTATTCCTTCTTCGGGTAGTAGGCCAGCAGCTTCTCAAGCACGGCGCTCTGGCCGGCGGCGTTGTTGGTGTGCTGGTAGGCGTCGGCCAGGCGCAGCAGGTCACCTTCGTCGGGCTTGCGACCGCCCTGCTCGGCGGCGGACACTGCAGCAGCGGCATCCTTGGCAATTGCGCCGTAGTCGCCGCTCTGGCCTTGCAGGTAGGCCTGGAGTTGCTTCAGCTGCGGGCTGTTTCCGCCCAGCGAAACAGCCTTCTGGGCCCATTGGCCAGCCTTGGCGTTGTCCTTCAGCTGCGAGTAGGCAAAGGCGATCGACTCGGCCATCTGCGCCTGCTCGGCTTGCGAGAGCTTGCCGGAGGCGATGGCTGCTTCAAACGAGCGTGCCGCGGTGGCGTTGTCGCCCGCGCGCTGGGCCGCGGCGCCGCGCATGCGGTCCACCATCAGTTGCTCGTTCGGGTTCTTGTTGGCGACGTTGTCGGCGTCACGCACCTTGGCCAGGGCTTCCTTGGCCTTGCCTGCCTTCAACATGTCGCCGGCCTGTTGCAGCGGCTTGGCAACTTCGGGGCGCAGCGCCTGGGCGTAGGCGGTGGAGAGGCAGCCTGCCATCAGCAGGGAGGCGGCAAGAACGCGCAGCTTGGTCATGGTGTACAGGAGATCCTGGGGGATCTCGAAAAAAGCTCGATGAAGGGTGAGAGCCAGAAACGCCATCGGGGTTCGATCCGCTGACGGATGAGCCCCGATGGTCTGACTTGCCGGCTGACCTTGGTGAAGGTCATGGGGCAGTGTTGCGAGAGTTCTGGTTGCAGACCGGCCGGCAAGCCGCTCAGTCCATGAACTGCTCGTTGCCGATGATGCCGATCTTGGTGACACCCAGGCGCTGAGCCTCGGCCATCACCATCGCGACGTGCTTGTAGGTCACCAGCTTGTTGGGCCGCAGGTGCACCTCGGGCTGGTCCGGCAGTTGCGCCAGCCGGTACAGCCGCGCTTGCAGGTCCGCCCGGGTGGGCACCAGTTCGCCGTTCCAGCCAATCGTGCCATCGAAGTCGACGTCGATGCGCACGATCTCCGGCGGCTTGGGTGGCGCTACGTTCTGGCTGTTCTGCGGCATGTTCATCTTCACCGCGTGCGTCTGCACCGGGATGGTGATGATGAACATGATCAGCAGCACCAACATCACGTCGATCAGCGGCGTGGTGTTCATCTCCACCATCATGTCGTCGTCTGACGACCCTACGCTCATGGCCATGGGTTACTCCTTCAGCCCTTCGGCGGCGGTTCGGTGATGAACCCCACCTTGGCAATGCCCGCACGCTGGCAGGCCACGATCAGACGGCCCACCGATTCGTAACGCACGTCCGCGTCGCCACGAATGTGCACCTCGGGCTGCGGGTCCTTGACCGACTCCTTCTTGAGCATGTCCACCAGCGTCTGCTGGTCCGGAATGCGCTTGGTCGACCAGTACACGTCGCCGTCCTTGGTCACCGCCAGCAGGATGTTCTCCGGCTTGGTGGTGGTGGGCACGTTGATTTCCTTGGGCAGGCTCAGCGTGACCGACTGCGTGACCACGGGAATCGTGATCAGGAAAATGATCAGCAGCACCAGCATCACATCCACCAGCGGGGTGGTGTTGATGCTGGAGTTCATCTGCTCTTCGCCTTCGTCGGCGGCGCCAACGGTCATCGACATGGCGGTTCCTTATTTCTTTCCAGCCAACAGCACGTTGTGCAGGTCGCCCGAGAACGCGCGGACCTTTTCCAGCACGGCCTTGTTGCGGCGGATCAGCCAGTTGTAGCCCATCACCGCAGGCACCGCGACGGCCAGGCCGAAGGCGGTCATGATCAGCGCTTCACCGACCGGGCCGGCGACCTTGTCGATCGAGGCCTGGCCCGAGATGCCGATGGCGGTCAGCGCGTGGTAGATGCCCCAGACCGTGCCGAACAAGCCGACGAACGGTGCGGTCGAGCCCACGGTGGCCAGGAAGGCCAGGCCGTCCTGCAGGCGGCTGGCGATGTTGTCGACCGCGCGCTGCACGCTCATGCCGATCCAGGTGTTCAGGTCGATGTTCTCGACCAGCGTGCCTTCGTGGTGATGCGCAGCCTTCAGGCCTTGTTCGGCCATGAAGCGGAAGGCCGAGCCTTCTTCCAGCGAGTCCGCACCCTTGCGGATGGAACCGGCGCTCCAGAACTCGGCGCCCGCGGCGTCGGCGCTCTTGAGCAGCTTGCGCTGCTCGAACAGCTTGGTGAAGATGATGTACCACGAGCCCATGGACATGATGATCATGATGATCAGCGTGCCGCGGGCGACGAAGTCACCCTGGCTCCACAGCGCTTCGAGGCCGTAGGGGTTGTCGATGGTTTCCTTCTTGACCTCGGGCACGACCGGGGCCGGAGCCGGGTCGGTCGAAGCGGTGGCAGCAGGGGCAGAGGCTTCCTGGGCGAGGGCGGCTTGCGGCAGCAGGGTGGCAATGCCAGCCAGGCCGACCAGGCCGGCCGTGGCGAGGGTGACCGCCAGCAGCGGCGCGCGCAGTTGTTTCAGAAAGGACATGGACTCACTCCAGGACAGGCAAAGAGAGGGACAAGGCGGTCGAAATGCCGCCTGCGAACGGGAGAAACAGGGACAGGAAAAAGAGGGCCGGTCAGCCAGGACCGGCCGGGCTCATTCGAGCTTCCAGAGGTACTCGACCTCGAAGGTGCCACCGGCCGGCTGGCCGTTTTCGTCGACGCCGGCCTTAAACGTGCAGCCGCTGAGCTTGTCGAGCGCAATGCGGTCCAGCAGCCGGTGTTCGCGGCTCGGGCCGGCAGACTTGACGACGTCGGCCTTGGCCAGTTGGCCCGCGGCGTCCACAGTGAAGCGCACACGGGTGGTGCCGGTGGCTTCGGCGCGGCTGGCAGCAGCCGGGTAGTCGGCCCCTGCCGGTGCGCAAGCAGAAATGTTGCCGATGGCCGGGCGGGCGGCCACCCGCGGCGGCGCAGGTGGGGCCGGCGGCGCGGGCGCCGGTGCCAGTGTCACCGGGCCGGGCGGCGGCTGCACCGGCGTCGTGCTGATGCTTTGCTGCACGGGCTGCGGCACCACCGGCACCTCAGGCATCGGTGCAAACGACTGCGGCGGGGGTGGCGTCTTCGGTTGTGGCAACTGCGGCGGAGGGGGCGGCGGAGGCGGTGGCTGGATCTCCTTGAAAAGCTGGACATCCACCGGCGGCTTCAGCACGTCGACCACCACCTGGCCCAGGCCATTCAGCAGCGCGTAGCCCAGCACCACGTGCAGACCGGCAACGACCGCCAGGCCGGTGTAGCTGCGTTGACCCGACTTCTGCGGGTCCTCTGAAAAAACCATGGACATGAGGGTCAGCCTTGTGTGTTGAGCTCGGCGATGAAGTCGTAGGTGTCGCCGCGGTAGAAGGATTGAGACAACTCGATGGCCCGGCCGTCGCGCAGGTAGCCCAGGCGCTCGACCAGCAGACCGGCATCGCCAGGCTGGGCCTGCAGCAGCCCGGCCTGCTCATCGTTGAGCAGCAATGCACGCAAACGCTGCAGCGCGCGCACCGGTCTGTGGCCTGCGGCCTCCAATGCGTCGTAAAGCGAGTTTTGTACCGACGCCAGAGAAGGCAGCGCCGAGGCCAGCACGGTGGCGTATTCCAGCGCCATCGGCGCGTTGTCGGCATAGCGCAGGCGGTGGAGGCGGAACACCGTGGTGCCCGGGCTCAGCGCCATCTTCAGCGCCTCTTCCGGCGAGACCGTGCCCTCGGTGCGGCGCAGCCACTCGCTGCGCGGCGTGCGGCCGCGGGCGCGCATGTCCTCCGAAAAGGAGGTGAGCTTGGAGAAGTTCTTGTCGATGCGGGCGCTGACGAAATTGCCCGAGCCCTGCCGGCTGACCAGCAGGCCCTCGCCGGCCAGCCCGTCGATCGCCTTGCGCACGGTGATGCGCGACACGCCCAGCTCGGCCGCGAGCTGGCGCTCGGACGGCAGCGCGTCGTCCGGGCTCAGCACATGCTGCTCGATCGCGTCGCGCAGCGCGCGCTGCAGCTGCTGATAAAGAGGCTGGCTGCTGCTCGCATCCAGCAAGGGCAGCAGGCGTTCGGCCAGGGTCGGGCTCATCGGTCAGCACATCTCCGTATCGGTCAGCTGGGAAGTGTAGCGAGGGCAGTGATCACGAGCTCAAAATAGTACCACTACAGTACCAGATGATGCCAGTGGATGTGCCCTGGTTGACGCGCATCGGTCCGGACGAAATCCAAGTCTCCCTATGAAGATGGCGGGAAAGATACGGATCAGGGTCTTCCTCAGTGAAAAGTGGTAGCAAATTGGTTTTGTTTGGTAGTACATTGGTACTCATCAATTGACCCGCCCCACACAACAGAGGAGTCCATGAAACTGCAACTCAACCCTGTCGCCGCCGCCGCACTGTTTGTGGTGAGCACGGCTGCCCTGTCCCAGACCGCGCCAGCCCCGGCCGCCGCTGCCAGCGCGCCGGACGACGGCGTGCAACAGGTCGAGGTCACCGGCATTCGCGCGTCCATGCAGCAGTCCCTGCAAAGCAAGCGCAATTCCAGCTCCCGCGTGGAAGTCATCACCGCGGAAGATGTGGGCAAGATGCCGGACAAGAACGTGGCCGATTCGCTGCAGCGCATTCCGGGGGTCACGACCACCAGCGCCGGCTCGGCCGAAGGCTCTTTCGGCGAAAACGAACATGTGCAGCTGCGCGGCCTGAGCTCGCAGCTCACGCTGACCACGCTGAACGGCCACCTGGTCTCCACCGGTGACTGGTACGGCCCGAACATCGCCGCCGGCGGCCGCAGTGTCACCTTCACACTGCTGCCGTCCGACCTGATCGGCAAGGTCACGGTCAACAAGTCCTCGCGTGCGGACCTGCCCGAAGGCGGCGCCGCAGGCACGGTGGACATCGACACCCGCCATCCGCTGGACTTCAAGAAGACGCTCTCGGGCGTGGCATCGCTGGAGGCCGCCCATTCCGACGCCGCGAAGAAGACCGACCCGTCGCTCAGCGCGCTGATCAACTGGAAGAACAACGACAGCACCTTCGGCATCCTGGGCCAGGTGTTCTCGCAGACGCGCCACCTGCAGCGCGCCGGCTCCGAAGGCGTGTGGTGGGACAAGACACCCGCCACCTATCCGATCTCCGACCTGGCCGGCAAGAACGTCAGCTACCTGAGCGGCGCGGTGCTGTTCGAGCAGGAGCGCAAGCGCGAAGGCGGCTACCTGGAAGCGCAGTTGAAGGTGGACCCGCGGCTGAGCTTCAACCTGTCGGGCTTCTACTCGACGGTGGACGCGAAGAACTACAACACCAACTTCATGGCCGACACGGTGAACCCGTTCAACGGACCGGGCTGGAACGGCAAGACCGGCACGCCCACCGGCGACTACACGGTCACCAACGGCACCATCAGCAGCGTCTTCTTCGGCAAGGACGCCTTTGCCAACAACGGCGGCTCGGCCGGCGCCTTCTCGGCGGTGGAAGACGTGGCGATCCGGCCCGACGCCAAGACCGACTCCAAGTTCATCAACCTGGACGGCAAGTGGCTGGTCTCCGACAAGCTCACGCTGACCAGCAAGATCGGCACGACCAATGGCGGCGCGCGCACCAAGGACGTGGGCTTCGAAGTCTGGAGCGGCTGGGACCAGGGCACCGGCTACACGGTCAACAAGGACGGCATCCTGATCCTGAACGTGCCGGGCGGTGACACCCTGACCAAGACCGGTGCCGGCATCGGCGGCTGGGGCTCGTACACCTCATCGAGCGATCGCGAGAACTACGCCCAGCTCGACGCCACGCTGCGCCTGGACAACGACCTGGTGCACACCCTCAAGTGGGGCGCCCGCGCCACCGCGCACCGCCGCTCGCTGACCAAGCTGGGCATGACGCTGGCCGCTGGTGCCGCGAGCGAAGACCTGATCACGGACGACGCCATCACCCACTATTCCGCCAACTGGTACGGCGGCCTGCCGGTCAACCCGACGCCAGGCTTCAGCCCCTGGAAGATCAGGAACGACTTCGTGGTGGACTGGATGAACCAGTACGCCACCTTTACCACCCACGCCACGCAGCAGGAATTCGACATCAAGGAGAAGACCGGTGCCGGCTACGTGATGGCTGAGTTCTCGCCGACGGACAAGGTCAGCGGCGACTTCGGCGTGCGCGTGGTGCGCACCAATGAGGACATCGACGCCTTCCTGCCCGGCGGCGCGCCCAACTACAAGAAGAGCTTCACCGACGTGCTGCCCAGCCTGAACCTGCGTGCTGACCTGGCCAAGGACCTGGTGGGCCGCCTGGCGCTGAACCGCGGCCTTTCGCGGCCGGACTTCGGCCAGCTGGCCGGCAATGACCTGCGCGACCTGCAGCACAACGGCGTGGGCAGCAACCCGTACCTGGACCCGATCCGCAGCAACAACCTGGACCTGTCGGCCGAGTGGTACTTCGGACCCAAGTCGCTGCTGGCCGTGGGCTTCTTCGCCAGCAAGCTGGACGGCGTGATCGCCTACGGCCACCAGCAGCTGGAATACCAGAACGCGTCGAACGGCAACGCCGTGGAGGTGTACGACATCTCCAGCCCGGTCAACACCCAGGGCCGTGTCACCGGCTTCGAGCTGGCCTTCCAGCACACGCTGGGCCTGGGCTTCGGCGTGGACCTGAACTACACCCGCTCGAACGGCAAGCAGACCGAGAAGCTCGCCACCGGCACCTGCAACGGCTCGGCCACCGAGGACTGCACGCTGTACGGCACCTCGAAGGACGTCTACAACATCGGCGCCTTCTACGAGAACGACAGCTTCAGCGCCCGCCTGGCCTACAGCCACCGCTCGACCTACAAGCTGGGCAACCGCGGCGGCGCCGACTACTTCCAGAATGGCAACGGCCAGCTGAACCTGGCGCTGAACTACAACGTCAACGACATGTTCGCGCTGACCTTCGAAGCCCAGAACCTGACCGACCCGCTGCTGAAGGTCTACAAGACCGACACGACCCAGGTCGCCGGCGTCTACAAGGCTGGCAAGATGTACTTCGGCGGCGTGCGCGTGAAGTTCTGAACGAGGCCCCGAGGGCCGGGCGGCGGCTTTCTATTGAGGCTTCCCTTATTCGAGGCGGTCTTGAATCCGTTCGCACTGAGCCTGTCGAAGTGCCTGCGTCGACGTACGCGCCGGCTTCGACAGGCTCAGCCCGAACGGGGGGGCTATGTCAGGAATTTCGAAAACATCAATAAGCCTGCCGCCCTCTTTCATGGGCACCAATTCAGGCACCCCAATCCGTGATGCCCTATTGCTCCCTGCTGCCAGCTGCCATCCTGATTCTCAGTGCCTTGGCCGGCTGCGCCACGCCGCCGTCGCCCGCTGGCCAGCCACCACTGCGCTACGTGCCCTACCTGCACATCGTCCAGGGCCTGGACCCGGCCACGCACAGGCTGCGCAGCGTGGCCGGCGAACAGCCGCCAGCGCCCCTGGTGCAGGCCGGCCGCAATGCACTGCCGGGCCGGCCGCGCGAGGTCGTGTGGGCCTTTGCCAGCGGCGAATGCGGCGCCGAAGATTGGGGCCCGGGCATTGACGCGACCCAACTGGTCGCGGCCAACGCCCCGGCCTTTGCGCAAGCCGGGATGCGCTACCGCATCTCGACCGGCGGCCAGGCCGGCGTGTTCACCTGCGCCAGCGAAGCCGGCATGCAGGGCTTCGTACAGCGCTACGCCAGCCCGGCGCTCGCGGGCTTCGACTTCGACATCGAAGGCAGCCAGACGGACCAGCAACTCGAGGACCTGGTGCGCACCGCAGCCGCTTCGGCGCGCGCCCACCCCGAATGGCAGTACAGCTTCACGCTGGCCACGCTGGCGGGCAGCGACGTGCGCGGCGCCAACGTGAACGCCACCGGCGCGAAGGTCGTCGCCGCACTGCAACGGCATCACTTCGACACGGCGGTCGTCAACCTGATGGTGATGGACTTCGGACCGGCGAGTGCGGCGAGCTGCGTGCTGCGTGCCAGCGACGGCCGCTGCGACATGGGCCGCTCAGGCTTGCAGGCCGCGCTGAACCTGCAGCGCGAGTTCGGCGTGCCGCTGTCGCGCATTGCGTTGACGGCGATGCTGGGCGTCAACGACGTGACCGAAAACGTGTTCACACCGGAAGACGCGGCGCTGCTGCTGGCCGATGCCCGCACGCATGGGCTGGCGGGGGTGTACTACTGGTCGCTGGAGCGGGACGCGCCCTGCCCCGGTGGCGCGACCGAGGTCTCGTCGAAGTGCCACTCACTGCCAGGCGTGCCGGCAGGCGCTTTCGGGAAGATCGGTTTCTGAACCAACCGGGTTCAGTCCTTGGCATAGTCGTAAGGCCCGCCCTTTTCCAGCGCCCGCTTGTACGCCGGCCGCTGGTGAATGCGGTGCAGCCAGTCCATCAGCTTGGGCCGGCTCGCATCCAGCCCGGCGCGCTGCGCCGCAGCCTCCAGCGGAAAGCTCATCTGGATGTCGGCCGCGGTGAAGTCCGCACCCGCAAACCAGGGCCGCTGCCACAGCTCGGCTTCCATGAAGTCCAGCTGGGACTTGATGTTCGGCTCGACCATCAACGTCAACACCTTCTGCGCAATGCCACGGGCGATGGGCTTGACGAAAAAAGGCATAGGCGCGGTCTGGATGCGGCCGAAGATCAGCTTCAGCAACAGCGGCGGCATCGCCGAGCCTTCGGCGAAGTGCAGCCAGTAGGTGCAGCGCTGGCCCTCGGGGGTGGCAATCGGCGGGCGCAAGCCACTGGTGGCGCCGTAGGTGGCCAGCAGGTATTCGATGATTGCGCCGCTTTCGGCCATGGTCGCGTCGCCATCGGTGATGACCGGCGACTTGCCCAAAGGGTGCACCTTCTTCAGCTCCGGCGGCGCCAGCATCGTCTGCGGGTTGCGCTCGTAGCGCTTGACCTCGTACGGCAGGCCCAGCTCTTCCAGCAGCCACAGGATGCGCTGCGAGCGCGAGTTGTTCAGGTGGTGGACGACGATCATCGGCACGGTCTCCTCTTCTTGATTCTCAAACCTGGCGGCCGAGCCAGCCCAGCACACCTTGCGCCGCGACCTTGCCGCTGGCCATCGCCGCCGTCAGCAGGTAGCCACCGGTCGGCGCTTCCCAGTCCAGCATCTCACCGGCGCCAAACCAGCCGGGGTGCTGCTCCAGCATCAGCTGCGGCGTCAGCCCGGACAGCGCCAGCCCGCCCGCGCTGCTGATGGCTTCGTCCAGCGGCCGCGGCGCGGTCAAGGTCACAGGCAGCGCCTTGATGCGGCCAGCCAGCCAGGCTGCGTCGCGCGAGAGGTCCTGCCACTGCTCGGCCGACACGCCCTCGCGCAACAGCCCTGCCTTCGCGCCGGACACACCCGCCTGCTCCTTCAGGTGATTGGCCAGCGAGCGCGTGCCTCGACCGCGCGACAGCGCCGTGACCAGCTCGTCCAGGCTGCGCTGGGGCATGAGGTCCAGCGCCAGCGTGGCGCTGCCGCTCGCAGCAATCTCGTCACGCAGCAAGGCGGACGCGGCGTACACCAGCGAGCCTTCCAGGCCGCCCGCGGTCAACACGCATTCGCCCAGCCGCTCGAAACGTCGGCCGGCGCTGCCTTCGAACAGCAGGCGCACGTTTTTCAGCGGCGCGCCGGCATGGCGCTCGGCCAGGTGCGGGCTCCAGGCCACGTCGAAGCCGCAATTGGCCGGCCGCAAGGGCTGCACCGGCACGCCTGCCGCCTGCAGTGGCGCCACCCAGGCCCCGTCCGAGCCCAGCCGCGCCCAGCTGCCGCCGCCCAGCGCCAGCACCACGGCGTCTGCCTGATGACTGACGGGGCCAAGCGGGCCATCAAAGCGCAGCGGTTGCGCCAGCGCCGGCTGCCAGCGGTGCCGCATGTGGAACACCACGCCCGCCACGCGCAGCCGGTGCAGCCAGGCGCGCAGCAGCGGCGCCGCCTTCATCTCCTTGGGAAACACCCGGTTGGAGCTGCCGACAAAGGTCTCGATGCCCAGGCCGGCGGCCCAATCGCGCAGGGCCTGGGGCGACAGCTGCTGCAGCCACTCGCCCACCTGGGGCGCGGCCTCGCCATAGCGGCTGACAAAGCCGGCCAGCGGCTCGCCGTGCGTCAGGTTCAGCCCGCCCTTGCCGGCCAGCAGGAACTTGCGGCCCACCGAGGGCATGGCATCGAACAGGTCGACCTGCAGGCCGGCGGCGGCCAGCACTTCGGCGGCCATCAGGCCGGCGGGACCGCCGCCGATCACCGCGACACGCGGCGTTTCGCCGGGCACGGCGGTGTGAGAAGCATCATTCATGGGTGTTGCAGTCTATGTCAGTGGCACCTCCGGCCTGCGCATAATCGGCCCACCGGCGCCCGCCACTGGACCCCATGACGCCCTGCCTGTTCCTGCTCAGCGACCATGCCTGCCCTGCCCTGCTGCATCCGCAGCTGGTCTGGCACCTGCGCTGGCGAGACCTGCTGGCCAACCCGGAACTGTTGTCCGAGCTGGTGCAGCGCTGGCATGCCCAGCCGCCCGGCGAAGCCTTCTGGGTGCTGGACCTGCCGGACAACCAGCCCGCGCCGCTGCTGGATGCCCTGCGTGCCCCTGGACTGGACCTGTCGCCCTGGCTGCTCTGGCTGCCCAACGACGGCCAGCCCGACCGAGAAGCGCAGATGGCCCGCGCCTGGGCCGCCGGTGCCTGGGACGTGCTGGACGAGGCCGAGCCGCAGGCCATCACGCGCACGCTGCACCGGTTGCTGATCCAGGCCCGGGCCCAGAGCGGCCCGGCCGCCAGGCTGCGCCACCTGCGCAGCGAATTGCAGGCCTTGCGCGCCAGCCTGGACAACCTGCCCGCGCCCATCTTCATCAAGAACGCCGCCGGCCTCTACACCGAGTGCAACCAGGCCTTCCTGGACTACCTCGGGCTGACGCGCGAACAGGTCATCGGCCGCACCGTCTATGAAGTGGCGCCGCCGGCCCAGGCGGCCACCTACGCCGAGGCCGACCGCCAGCTGCTGGCCGCCGGCACGCGGCAGATCTACGAAGCCCAGGTGCGCTGGGCCGACGGCAACCTGCGCGAGGTGATGTTCCACAAGGCCGTCTACCGCGACGAATTCGGCCGCCCGGCCGGCCAGGCCGGCGCGATGTTCGACATCACCGAGCGCCGCCAGCTCGAGCACCGCCTGCGCCACCTGGCCGGCACCGACGTGCTGACCGGCCTGCACAACCGCCGCAGCTTCATCGAGCAGGCCGGCCAGCGCCTGCGCGACGCCTGCCAGCGCGGCCAGCCCATGGCCCTGCTGCTGCTGGACGTGGACCACTTCAAACAGGTCAATGACGAACACGGCCATGCCGCGGGCGATGCCATGCTGTGCCACCTGACGCAGCTGGTCCGCGCCACGCTGCGGGCAGACGACATCTTCGCCCGCGTCGGCGGCGACGAATTCGCCGTCGTGCTCGACGGGCCGGAACACGCGGCCAGCCTGGCCCAGCGCCTGCCGCTGCTGTTCGATGAACATCCGCTGAAGCTTGGCGAGCGCCAGCTGCCCTGCCGCATCAGCCTGGGCGCAGCACTCATCCGCCCCGAACTGCACACGGTGGACAGCGCGCTGAACCAGGCCGACCTGGCGCTTTACGAAGCCAAGCGCCAGGGCCGCAACCGCGCGGTGCTGATCGACACGCACGCCGCCGACGATGCCGGGCCGCCCCTCGGCTGAAAAACCGTCAGGCCTGCACAAACCGCGGCCCACCATGCGGGATTCACGCAAGGCACGGGCAGGGACAGCCACTACCATTGCCCCCATCTGCGTTTTCCTGAGGGCCGCCGGCGATCCCGAGGCCTGCCGCCATGGACATCTACCTCGACGCCAATGCCACCACGCCGGTGCTGGCCCAAGCCCGCCATGCCGCCATCCAGGCGATGGTCGACGACTACGGCAACCCCAGCTCCATCCACAGCACCGGCCTGAAGGCCAAGTCCCTGATCGACGGCGTGCGTGCGCTGGCCCGCCGCCTGCTCGGCGCGGGTGACGGCCAGCTGCTGTTCACCAGCGGCGCGACCGAAGGCATCCAGACCGCCGTGCTGTCCAGCCTGGGCGCGCTGCGCGAACGCCGCGAGCGCGGCGAAGCCATCGGCAGCCTGCTGCTGTACGGCGCCACCGAACACAAGGCCGTGCCCGAGGCGCTGAAACACTGGAACCGGCTGCTCGGCCTGGGCCTGCAGGTGCAGGCGATTCCGGTGGGCACCGACGGGCTGCACGACCTGGCCTGGCTGGCCGAACATGCGGCGGATGCCGGCCTGGTCTGCACCATGGCCGCGAACAACGAGACCGGTGTGATCAGCGACCTGGACGGCATTGCCGCCACGCTGCAGGCCGCCGGCAGCCGCGCCTTCTGGATGGTGGACGGCGTGCAGGCGCTGGGCAAGCTGCCGCTGCGCCTGGCCGAGCGCCGCATCGACTACGCGCCCTTCTCGGGCCACAAGCTCTATGCGCCCAAGGGCATCGGCCTGCTCTACGTCCGGCCCGGCGCGCCCTTCACGCCGCTGCTGGCCGGCGGTGGCCAGGAAGGCAGCCTGCGCTCAGGCACCGAAAACATGTCCGGCATCGCCGCGCTGGGCGCCGTGCTGGCCGCGCTGGAAGACGGCCGCACCTTCCGCAGCGGCACGCAGCTGCAGCGCTTCCGCGACCGGCTGGCCGAGGCCTTGCTCTCCGCCTTCCCCGGCCTGGTCTTCAACGCACCGCTGGCCGGCAGCCTGCCCACCACACTGAACTTCTCGGTGCCCGGCCTGCCCAGCCGGCTGCTGCTGGACCTGTTCGATGCGGCCGACGTGCGCGTGAGCGGCGGCTCGGCCTGCAGCGCCGCACAGGCCGCACCCAGCTTCGTGCTGCAGGCCATGGGCCTGCCGGACTGGCAGACCGCCAGCGCGGTGCGCCTGTCCTTCGGCCCCGCGGCAGACGAAGCCTTCATAGCCGAAGCCGTGGCCCGCATCGCCGCCTGCGGTCTGGCGCTGCGCCGCAGCTGCCTGGCTGGCCCCAGCGAAGACCCGCTGGCCAGCGATGGCGTGCTGCAGCTCAGCGCTGGTGGCGCCAGCAGCTGGCTGCTGGTCGACGGCGAACGCCGCCAGGCCTGGGTGCTGGACCCGCAGCCCGAATTCAACGAGCGCGTGGCCCGGCTGCTGCGCTGTCACAGCCTACAGCTCACGGCCGTGCTGGACACCCGCGAACCCAGACTGGCCGCCACCGCCCGCGCCGACCTGCTGCAGGCCTGCGACGCCGCCAACCTGGCGCAGCTCATCACCGAGACGGACGCCCAGGGCTGGCCCGGCAGCACGGAGGCGGTTTACACGCTGGCACCGCCCGCGAGCGCGCTGCAACTGAGCCGCCTGCAACTGCCGGCCGACGCAACGCACCCGGACGGCCCGCGCGCCGCGCAGCCGGTCTGGCTGCTGCAGCGCGAAGGCGCGCCGGCACTGGCTTTCGTGGGCAGCGCCGCCGAGCACCCGGCGCTGGCGCAGCTGCTGCCGGCCGGCACGCTGCTGTGCAGCGACGCGCCCGGCCCCGCCGCGCTGCGCCGTGTGGCCATCACCAGCGAAGCTGCGGGCGAGCCGGCCATCTCGCCGGCCACGCTGGCCGCCTTCGTGCGCAGCCAGCCCGGGCTGCGCCTGGTGGACGTGCGCGAGCCCTACGAGCAGCTGCTGAGCGACATGCCCGCGCTGCACGGTGCCGAGCTGCAGGCACTGCCGCTGTCACGCCTGGCGGACCCGGCGCAGGGCGCGCCGGCCTGGCTGGCCGAACCCGGCCGGCCGCTGCTGTTCTTCTGCCGCAGCGGCGGCCGCAGCCAGCAGGCCGCGCAAACGCTGCGCCGCCTGGGCCACCCGGCCGCCTGGACGCTGGAAGGCGGCCTGGCCATGTGGCAGTCCCAGGGCGAGCCGGTGTTCATGCCGGCCATTTGAAGTCAGACATCTTGGGCAAGCCCGTGAATGATGACGCCACAGTGGGATTGCAAGCCAAATCCAATCCCCTTGGCGCCACCCAAGGCCAGGAACGGCGCCATCGTCACTTCAACGCGGGGCGGGCGGCCCGCGACCGCTAACCCATCGAACGCGGTCTGACCACAGCCATGCGACGCGTCAAGATGCCACGGGACGACCGTTGGCAAGCCTGACAGTCCTACCACTCGATGCCGACAGCGTGGCGGCCTCCGCCACCGCGAGCGCGTTGACGCCATCCTGCAGCGTGACCGGCATGGCCGTGCCTTGCGCCACTGCTTGTACGAAGGCGCGCCATTCGGCCTCGTAAGCGCGCATATAGCGCTCGAGGAAGAAGAATTCAGGCTTGGCGCTCAGGGCGCCGGCTGTGGTCGTCTTGGCGACGGTGTTCTCCAGCATGTTGCCGGCTTGCAGCAAGCCCGTTGCACCCAGCAGTTCCAGGCGCTGGTCGTAGCCGTAGACGGCGCGGCGGCTGTTCTTGATCACCGCGATGCGCCCATCGGCAAAGCGGAGCGTGGTGACAGCGGTGTCGACATCACCGGCCGCGCCGATGGCTGGATCGACGATGCTGCTGCCGACCGCCGTCACTTCGACCGGTGCGCCGCCGAAGATCCAGCACGCCATGTCGAAATCGTGAATGGCCATGTCACGGAACAAGCCCCCCGACACCTTGATGTAGCTGACCGGCGGCGGTGACGGGTCGAACGAAGTGATCGACAGCAGCTCGCCCGCGCCGATTTCGCCCGCGTCGAGCGCATGCCTCACTGCTGCGAAGTTCGGATCGAAGCGGCGGTTGAAGCCGATCATCACAGGGCGCCCATGGCGTGCGGCAACCGCCTGGCAGGCCAGCGCGCGTTCGAGGTTCAAGTCCACAGGCTTCTCGCACAGCACGGCCTTGCCCGCAGCGGTGGCCGCCTCGATCAGACCGGCGTGTGTGTCGGTCGATGTGGCGATCAGAACGGCGTCAATGTTGCGGTCCTGAATGATGTCATCGACCGTGCGGGCCCGCGCGCCGTATTCCGCGGCGAGCTTTTCGGCGGCCGGGTGGTTGACGTCGGCAATCGCGACCAGCTTGCTGGCCGTGTTGGCAACGATGCTCTTGGCGTGAACGTTGCCGATGCGACCAGCGCCCAGCAGTCCGACTTTGATCATGGTGTCGTCTCTTTCGATGGTGATTGGGTGGATGCGATGCCGGTCCGTCAGACCGTGAACGCGGAACGGAAAGCTTCGAGGCCAGCGTCGGCGTCGCCGGAAGCGAACGCCTCCATGCAGACGGTGCCGCGGTAGCCCATGCGCTTGAGGGCGCGTGCCACGCCGGCGTAATTGATCTCGCCGGTGCCCGGCTCCTGGCGACCGGGCACATCGGCCACCTGCACCTCTCCGATCCAGGGCAGGCAGCGGCGGCAGAGTTCGATCAGGTTGCCCTCGCCGATCTGCGCGTGATAGAGGTCCAGGTTCAACCTCAGACCGGGGCGATTGATGGCAGACACCAGCGCCAGCGTGTCTTCCGCCTTCGCAAAGGGAACGCCTGGGTGGTCTACGGCGAGGTTGAGGTTTTCGATCATGAAGGTGACGCTGTGCTGCTCAGCCAGATCGGCGATGCGGTTGAGCGTCTCGCGCGCCTTCAGCCACATCGCGCCAGTCATCGTTTCGCAAGGCGTGACCGGCAGGCCACGGTCGCCAAGTCCGGTGCCGTGCAGGTTCAGCCGCGCCACGTTCAGACGCTTGCTGACCTGAATTGCTTCGGCCGCGGTCGACAGCAACTCGGCAGCGCCTTCGTCATCGGTGAGACGCCCGCGCAAATAGCCTGTCATCGACGAGAACCGCGCGCCGGACTTCTCCAGCATCGTCAGATCGTGGTTGGACCAGTTCCAGATGCCGACCTCGAAGCCCATTTCGGTGAGCCGCGACAGGCGCCAGGACATCGGCTTGTCGGGCCAAAGCATTTCGGCACAGGCGGCCAAGGCAAACGGAGCGGGCATGAGGGTGCTTTCAGGAAGTGGTGGGAGATCTGTAAGGGCCTTGGCCCTCCAAGAGAAAATTCTAAGCAATGAATGCATCCGGTTGCAATGCGCGCACCCGCTCCCATTGCCAGTGTTTACCCTGTAATCTGAGGCGCAAGCTGTTGGCAACGCAGTGAAACCACCCTCTAAGTGAAACCATTTAGAGATTCGTTTCCGGAAGCACTCTATGATTTATGCGCCCGGTTGCATCCGCCCTGTGCGGCAGCGCAGGGCGTCACGCAAGTGATCACTTGAGTTGCCAAAGCGGCTCACAGACCGTTCCTGCCCATCCCATGGAGACAACATGAAATTCCCTTTCAACACCGCGAAAAGCATTGCCGTAGCCGTAGTGGCCCTGCTGGGTTGCGCTGTCGCACACGCCCAGAACATCGCCGTGGTGACCCACGGTCAGGCCAATGACCCGTTCTGGTCGGTTGTGAAGAACGGCGTCGAAGCCGCGGCCAAAGACTCGGGCGTCAAGGTGACTTACCGAGCACCGGAGTCCTTCGACATGGTGGCCATGAGCCGCCTCATTGATGCCGCCGTCAACCAGAAGCCTGACGGTCTGGTGGTCTCTGTGCCCGACGCCTCTGCGCTCGGCGCCGCGATTCAACGTGCCGTCAAGGCAGGCATCCCGGTGATCACGATCAACGCGGGCCTCGAGTCCTCGAAAAAGCTCGGCGCCCTGCTGCACGTCGGACAGTCGGAGTACGACGCAGGCAAGTCCGCCGGCGAGAAGCTGAAAGAAATGGGTGGCAAAAACGGCATCTGCGTCAACCAGGAAGTCGGCAACGTTTCACTGGACCTGCGTTGCAAGGGCTTCGCCGATGGCTTTGCCGGCAAGACGAAGGTCGTGCCCACCGGCAATGAACCGTCCGAGGTGCGGGCCAAGGTGAAGGCCGCGCTGGATTCCGACACATCGATCGACACGATCATGGCGCTCGGTGCCGCGACCGCTGGCGAGCCGGCGGTCGCGGCGGCCAAGGACTCAGGTCGCCTGGCCAAGATCCGCATCGCGACCTTCGACCTCTCCGCTGGTTTCCTGAAGGCCATCGCCGCCAAAGAAGCCGCCTTCGCGATCGACCAGCAGCAGTTCCTGCAGGGCTACATGCCGGTGTCCTTCCTCGCGTTGCACGCCAAGTTCGGTCTGATGCCGGGTGGCAACGTGCCATCGGGTCCGAACCTGATCACATCTGAAAAAGTGTCGCAGGTGATCGAGCTGTCGGCCAAGGGCATTCGCTGAGCTGATGCATCAGACCGTCGCCACCCCGTCAAGGGAACCGGCGGCGGCAGACGCCACCTTCGGAACTCACGCCAGCTTTGGCGCCACCCTCCGCTTCCATTTCTTTCGCTACCCACGGCCGACCACATGAATCCCCCAGGCATCCTCCAGTCGAGCCCCGCCGTCCCGGTCGACGAACGCATCAAACGCATCTCACCCTTGGCGAAGTTGATGCGACGACCCGAACTCGGCGCCGTCGCCGGACTGATTCTGGTGACGGGCTTCTTTCTCGCTGTCGCCGATCCGGTCATGTTCAACCTGGCCGGACTGGTGAACTTCCTGACACCGGCGGCCCAGCTCGGGATCATGGCGCTCGGCGCGTCGCTGCTGATGATCGGCGGCGAATTCGACCTGTCGATCGGCTCGATGGTCGCCTTCGCCGGGCTGATCTTCGGTGCCAGCATCACTGTGCTGCACCTTCCGCTGCTGGCGGCGGTGCCCTTGACCCTGGCGGTCGCGGGCATCATCGGCGTGGTGAACGCCGCGATCGTGATTCGCACCGGCTTGCCCAGTTTCATCGTCACGCTGGCGGCATTGTTCATCCTGCGCGGACTGAGCCTCGTGGGCCTCAAGTGGGCGACGGGTGGATCGACCCAGCTCCGAGGCATCGCCGAGGCAGTGCAAGGCCAGGCGTTCCTGGGCCTGTTCAGCGGCAAGGTCTTCGAGGGCTTGTTCGCCACATTGACCGAGCACCGTTGGCTTCCCCGCTTCGACAATGGTGAACCGATGATCACCGGCCTTCCGGTAGAGATCGTGTGGTTTGTCGGCCTCACCGCCCTCGCCACCTGGGTGCTGCTGCGCACACCCCTGGGCAACTGGATCTTTGCGACGGGCGGCGACCCGGCGGCGGCCAAGAACTCGGGGGTACCGGTGCGCCATATCCGGATCGGCTTGTTCGTCGTGGCTGCCATGTGCGCCGCGCTGGTCGCCATCATCACCGTGCTCGACAGTGGCTCCACTGACGCCCGCCGCGGCTTCCAGAAGGAATTCGAGGCCATCATCGCCGCCGTCATCGGGGGGTGCCTGTTGACAGGCGGCTACGGCTCTGCGGTCGGTGCGTTCCTTGGCTCGATCATCTTCGGCATGGTCATGATCGGGTTGACCTACACTCGCATCGACCAGGACTGGTACCTGGTCTTCCTCGGCGGCATGTTGTTGGTCGCCGTGTTGTTCAACAACAGCATCCGCAAGCGCGTGACCGGGGAACGTTGAGATGAGCCACCCAGAACATCCGCTGCTCGAGATGCGCAACATCGAAAAGCAGTTCGGCAATATTGTGGCCCTCGCTGGCGTTTCGTTCGCGGCGCATGCGGGCGAGTGCCACTGCCTGCTGGGCGACAACGGCGCGGGCAAGTCGACCTTCATCAAGACCATGTCGAGCGTGCACCCACCGACCAAAGGAACGATGCTCGTCAACGGCCAACCGGTTGTCTTCGATACCCCTCGCACGGCCATGAACGCTGGCATCGCCACGGTGTTTCAGGACCTCGCGATGATTCCGCTGATGTCGGTCACCCGCAACTTCTGGATGGGCCGCGAGCCAACCAAGGGCTGGGGTCCGTTCAAGCGTTTTGACGTCAAGTTCGCCAATGCCGTGACGATGGCCGAGATGTCGAAGATGGGAATCCGGCTGCGTGAACCTGATCAGGCGGTCGGTACCCTGTCGGGCGGCGAACGGCAGACGGTTGCGATCGCGCGCGCGGTGTACTTTGGCGCCAAGGTGCTGATCCTCGACGAGCCAACTTCGGCACTCGGTGTGCGCCAGACCGCCAGCGTGCTGGCGACGATCGACCGCGTTCGCAAGCAGGGGGTCGGCATCGTCTTCATCACGCACAACGTGCGGCATGCGATGGCGGTGGGAGACTGCTTTACGGTGTTGAACCGGGGCCGCACGCTTGGCACCGCACGGCGCGGCGAAATCAGCGCGGAGCAGTTGCAAGACCTGATGGCCGGCCGGCAGGAAATCGCTTCGCTGGAGGGCTCGCTCGGCGGCACGGTCTGATTCGCTCGGGCGGCTGATGCCGAGTCGATAATGACAGCCCGACAAAAGCGACGCCAACGAACATGCCCCAGCACCGCCCCGTCGAGACACGCGCCAAGAAGGTTACCGCCAAGGATGTTGCCGAGAAGGCCGGTGTGGCCAAGTGGACGGTATCGCGGGCGTTTGCCGAAGGGGCTTCAGTCGCGCCGGAGGTGCGTGACCACGTCCGCAAGGTGGCGGCCGCCATGGGGTATCGGCCGAACCTGCTGGCACGCAGCCTGACCACCCGCAGCACGAACCTCATCGGCATCCTGGTCGATGAACTGGGAAACCTGAATCAACTGCGCGTGCTGAACGAAGCCACCCGCCAAGTGCAGGCGCAGGGTTACAGCACGCTGCTGCTCAACATCAACCCCGACTATGGTCCTGCCGAGGCGCTGCGGCTGGCCGATCAATTCCAGGTTGACGGACTGATCTTCCTGGGTGCCACGTTGACGCGCCAACTGATCGAGCTGGCGCAGAACATCAAGCACATTCCGCTGGTGGTATGCCTGCGCAACAGCGGGGAGGCCGGCATCCCCTACGTCAGCACGGACGGCCACCCCGCGGGCGCGGAGATTGCGGACCTGCTGATCGAGCAAGGCTGCGAACGCATCGGCTACATGGCCGCACCGATGTCAGAGCGCACCGGACTGCGACGCCTGGAGGGTTTCAGGGACAGGCTCCAATCGCGCGGGAAGACCTTGTCGGTCGTGCTCGAAGCCAGCCATTACCGTCGCGGCGAGGGCATGAACACCATGCTGCGATACCTCGAGGCCACCCCGCGCGCCGAGAGAGTGGAGGGGCTGTTCTGCGAGAACGACATTCTGGCCATCGGCGCGATCGATGCGCTGGTCGCCACCAACAACCGCAACAAGATCGCCATCGTCGGCTTCGACGACATCGAACTTGCCAGCTCACCCAGCTTCGAGCTCACGACCTACCGGCAACCGGTGGATTTCCTGGTCAGTGAAGCCATTCGACGCATCATCGAGCCCAATGCCGAACAACTGGGCTCGTTGATGGCTCCGGGGACCTTGGTCCTGCGCAACTCGCATCGTCACACAGCGGGTCAGTAGCGCTCATGCGCAGCACGGCCAGATTGGTGTCCTGGTCGTCGTCTACCAGCGGGGCCACGGCCGGGAAAGCCCCTTTGTATTTCTTCAAGCGGATCAGCCTGCGGCGGCCCGCTTCAGTCCAACGATCACACCACGCGCCGGGCTGGCTGCCAGCCGCCGCTGCGCCACCGCCGCCAGGCTTGGCCCCAGCGCTGCCTGCGGCCCGGCGTTGGCGCTTGCACTTGCAGGCACAAGCGGGCCGCCCCGCGCCAGATGCGCGGCTCCGCCTCGACCAGCACCGTCACGCCGGCTGGCACCTCGACCTGTTCGCCTACCGACAGGAACACATCGTCCCCGCAGCCCGGCCAGGTGACCCACACCGCGCCGGCCTGCACCTGCAGCCGCCACGGCGCCGCCGAGGCGCCCAGCACCGGCCCTGCCCGTCCGGCCGGGCCCAGGTGGACGAGCTGGCCCTGGGCCAGCACAAAGGACGCGCCCGGCTCGACCAGGCGCAGCGAGACAGGGGCGGTGGTGGGGTTCATGGGCTCAACCTTAGGCAAGCCCGCAACCGGCGCACAGGCACAACGCGGCGGCTTGTGGCGGTACAGATGCGGTACCTCTGCTGTTCTGTACTGGTCGATTCGGCCACCCTCTGTACCGGTTCTTCACGCAAGACCGGCCGCAGAATCAAGGCCATGCCGCCCGTCGAAGCCGCCGCCACCCCGGAGCCCTCCCTGTACGCGCAACTGGCCGAGCGCATTGGCGCGCTGATTGCCAGCGGCGCGCTCAAGCGCGGCGACCGCCTGCCCTCGGTGCGCGACATGGCGCAGCAGCAAGGCGTGTCCATGGCCACCGTGCTGCAGGCCTACCGCACGCTGGAAGACCAGCGCCTGGTCGAGGCCAGGCCGCGCTCGGGTTATTTCGTCACGCTTCGGCGCACGCCCGTCGCTACCGCAGGCCGCGGCAGCCCGCCCGCCCCGCAGCCGTTGACCGAGATGACGCAGCCGCCCAACCAGTCCCAGCCGGTGGAGCTGCCGGACATCGTGGACCGGGTGATGGCCGCCGCCAGCGACCCGTCCATGGTCTCCTTCGGGGCCGCCTGCCCCGGTGGCGACATGTTCCCCACGGATCGCGCGCGCCGCGCCATCACCCGCGCCGCGCAGCGCCACCACCACGCGCTGAGCCGCTACCCGTTTGCGCCCGGCACGCCTGCGCTGCGCGAGGCGATTGCCCGCCGTGCGCTGGCCATCGGCTGCCAGCTGGACCCGGCCCGCATCCTGGTGACCAACGGCTGCGTCGAGTCCATCAGCCTGTGCCTGCGCGCGGTCACCCAGCCGGGTGACACGGTGGCGCTGGAGTCGCCCACCTACTGGGGTTTCCTGCAGATCCTGCAAAGCCTGCACCTGCGAGCACTGGAGATCCCCACCGACCCGCGCACCGGCATTTCGCTGCCGGCCCTGGAACTGGCGCTGGACACGCAACCGGTGAAGGCCGTGCTGGTGGTGCCCACCTTGTCCAACCCGCTGGGCGCGACCATGCCGCTGGCCGCCCGGCGCCAACTGCTGCAACTGCTGGAAGCGCGCGACGTGCCGCTGATCGAAGACGCGCTGATCAACGACCTGGCCGGCCGCGCCGAAGGCCGCCGCGCCGTGAAGTCCTTCGACACGCGCGGCCAGGTGATGATCTGCAGCTCGTTCTCGAAGACGCTGGCGCCGGGGCTGCGGCTGGGCTGGGTCGAGGCCGGCCGCTGGTCGGCACAAGTGCAGCGCCTCAAGTCCACCCTCAGCGGCGGCCACACCGAACTGGTCGAGATCGCCATGACGGACCTGCTGAACCAGCCCGGCCACGAACCCGCGCTGCGCCAGCTGCGTGCCCTGCTCGCCAGCCGCCTGGACCAGGCCCGCCGGCTGATTGCCGCCAGCTTTCCCGCCGGCACCCGCATCACCGCCCCCGAAGGCGGCTTCACGCTGTGGCTGGAATTGCCACGGGCTGTGGACGCGGTGGCCCTGTTCCACGCCGCTTTGTCCGAACAGATCTGCCTCGCCCCCGGCCCGATGTTCAGCAGCACCGGCCGCTACAGGCACTGCATCCGCCTGGGCCTGGGCCGCGCCTGGGGCACGGCCGAGCAGCAGGCACTGCAACGCGTGGGTCAGCTGGCCAGGCAGATGGCCGACGCGGCAGGCGCGGCGCCCAAGGCGGCATGACGATGCCACTGCTGCCCTTGCGCCTGCCGCCCGGTGCGGACTTGCGGGAGGCCCTGGAAGAGGCTGCCCGACAACCCGGCGTGGGTTCGGCTTTCGTCGTCTCCGGCATCGGCAGCCTCACGCAGGCCAGGCTGCGCTTCGCCCAGGCGGATGTGGAGACCGTCATCGAGGGCCCGCTGGAAATCCTCAGCCTGAGCGGCAGCCTGGCAGAGAACGGCGCGCACCTGCACATGGCCGTTTCGCGCGCTGACGGCAGCGTGCTGGGCGGCCATGTGGGGCACGGCTGTGCCATCCGAACCACCGCCGAAGTCTTGCTGGCGCTGCTGCCGGGCTGGCAATTGACGCGAGCGCACGATGCCGAAACCGGCTACCAGGAACTGGTGGTGCGACCGGGGCCGCCAAACCACGGCTGAGCGGCCGATCCTCGACGCGTTCAGATCGACATCAGGTCCCGCACCCCGTTGGCTTCCATGTCCTCGCCCCGCCCGCGGGCGATGATTTCGCCGCGTTCCATCACGAGGTACTGGTCGGCGAGTTCGGCGGCGAAGTCGTAGAACTGTTCGACCAGCACGATGGCCATGGTCTTGCGGTCGGCCAGCATGCGGATGACGCGGCCGATGTCCTTGATGATGCTGGGTTGGATGCCTTCGGTGGGCTCATCGAGGATCAGCAGCTTGGGGCCGGCGGCGAGCGCGCGGGCGATCGCGAGCTGCTGCTGCTGGCCGCCGGAGAGGTCGCCGCCGCGGCGGTTGATCATCTGCTTCAAGACCGGGAACAGCTCGAAGAGTTCGGGCGGAATGGCGGTGCCGGCTTTCTTGTAGGCCAGGCCCATGCGCAGGTTCTCCTCCACCGTGAGCCGGCCGAATATCTCGCGGCCCTGCGGCACGTAACCCACGCCCTTGCGCACGCGCTCGTAGGGCGTGTCCTTGGTGATGTCCTGGCTGTCAAGCTGGATGCCACCGGTCTTGATCGGCACCACGCCCATCAGGCTTTTCAGCAGCGTCGTCTTGCCCACGCCATTGCGGCCCAGCACGACCGTGACCTCGCCGAGCTTGGCCTGGAAGCCCAGGCCGCGCAGGATGTGCGAGCCGCCGTAGTACTGATTGAGTCCGTCTACTTTCAGCATCGCTCAGCGTCCCAAATAGACTTCGACCACTTTTTCATTCGACTGCACATCGGCCAGCGTGCCTTCGGCGAGCACGCTGCCTTCGTGCAGCACCGTGACCTTCTTCCAGCCCTGCGTCAGTTCGCCGACAAACTTCATGTCGTGTTCGACGACGACCAGCGAGTGCTGGCCTTCGAGCGACAGGAAGAGTTCGGCGGTGCGTTCTGTCTCCTCGTCCGTCATGCCGGCCACCGGCTCGTCGAGCAGCAGCAGCTTGGGGTCCTGCATCAAGAGCATGCCGATCTCCAGCCACTGCTTCTGGCCATGGCTGAGCAGGCCTGCGGTGCGCTGCGCCTCGGGCAGCAGGTGAATGAGTTGCAGGATCTCGGCAATGCGGTCCAGCTGGGTGCCGGTGAGGCGCGAGAAGATGCTGGCGCGCACGCGGCGGTCGGCCTTCAGTGCCAGCTCCAGGTTCTCGAACACACTGAGCTGCTCGTAGACCGTAGGCTTCTGGAACTTGCGGCCGATGCCGATCTGCGCGATGTCGTTTTCGCGCAGGCGCAGCAGGTCGATGTTGGAGCCGAAGGAGGCCGTGCCGTGGTCCGGCCGCGTCTTGCCGGTGATGACGTCCATCATCGTCGTCTTGCCTGCCCCGTTGGGACCGATGATGCAGCGCAGCTCGCCAACGTTGATCGCCAGGCTCAGCGCATTGAGGGCCTTGAATCCGTCGAAGCTGACGGTGATCTCGTCCAGGTACAGCGCCACGCCGTGCGCAAAGTCCGGCTGGGCGCCGTGCAGCACGCGGCCGAAGGCCGCGTCACGGCCGCCGGAAGAAGCTTCCTGCAACCTGGCTTGCGCGGCGGCCAGCTGGGCGGCGCCGGCTTCCTGCAGTTCGGGGGTCATGCGCGGGCCTCCTGTGCAATCTCGGTGGCTGGGTCCGCACCTTGTTCGGCAGCCCTTGACTGCTTGAGCTTGGCCGACGTGCTGGCGCGTTCCCGCAGTTGCGCGACCAGACCGACCAGACCATTCGGCAGGAACAGCGTGACGGCGATGAACAGCGCGCCGAGGAAGTACAGCCAGAACTCCGGGAAGATCTGCGTGAATGCGCTCTTCGCGCCGTTGACGAAAAACGCGCCGACGATGGGGCCGATCAAGGTGGCCCGGCCGCCGACTGCGGCCCAGACCGCGATCTCGATCGACGAAGCCGCGCTCATCTCGCCGGGGTTGATGATGCCGACCTGCGGCACGTACAGCGCACCTGCCACGCCGCACATCATGGCCGACAGGGTCCAGATCGCGAGCTTGTAGGCCAGCGGGTCGTAGCCGGTGAACATGACGCGGGTCTCGGCGTCTCGGATGGCCTGCAGCACGCGGCCGAACTTGCTGTTGACCAGGTAGCGCGCCATGACCCAGAAGCCGATCAGCACCAGCCCGGTCAGCACGAACAGCACCATGCGGGTGGACGGCTGGGCGATGGGAATGCCGAGGATGCGCTTGAAGTCGGTGAAGCCGTTGTTGCCACCGAAGCCGGTCTCGTTGCGGAAGAACAGCAGCATGGCCGCGAAAGTCATGGCCTGCGTGATGATGGAGAAGTACACGCCCTTGATGCGCGAGCGGAAGGCGAAGAAGCCGAAGATCAGCGCCAGCACACCCGGCACCGCGACCACGCAGATCATCTGGAAGATGAACGAGTCGCTCCAGGCCCAGGCCCAGGGCAGCGCCTTCCAGTCGAGGAAGACCATGAAGTCCGGCAAGTCGCTCTTGTAGTTGCCGTCATGGCCGATCTGGCGCATCAGGTACATGCCCATCGCGTAGCCGCCGAGTGCGAAGAACAGCCCGTGGCCCAGCGACAGGATGCCGGTGTAGCCCCAGATCAGGTCCATCGCCAGCGCGCAGATGGCGTAGCACATGATCTTGCCAATCAGCGCCACCGCGTAGTCGCTGAGGTGGAACACGCTGCCCTCGGGCACCACCAGGTTCAGCAACGGCGCCAGCACCGTGACGACGATCAGCGCCAGCATCAGCCCGGTCCAACCGGCCTTGCCGAGCAGCAGCCCGCGTTTGGGAGGAGGAAGCTTCAAAGCGGTCATGTCAATCGTCCAATGCATGCTGCACAAAGCTCGCCAACCCAGCGAGCGCCGCGGATCCGGCTTGGCCGGTCCGCTGGTGCTGCCCCCTTGAGGGGGCGCGCGAAGCGCGTAGGGGGTGGGTCATACCTCTCTGCCTTTCATTGCAAAGATGCCTTGCGGGCGCTTCTGGATGAAGACGACGATGAAGACCAGCACCATGATCTTGGCCAGCACCGCGCCGGCCCAGCCTTCGAGCAGCTTGTTCAACACGCCCAGGCCCAGGGCAGCGTAGACGGTGCCTGCCAGTTGGCCCACACCGCCGAGCACGACGACCATGAAGGAGTCGACGATGTAGCTCTGGCCCAGGTCCGGGCCGACGTTGCCGACCTGGCTCAGCGCGCAGCCGGCGAGGCCTGCGATGCCTGCCCCCAGCGAGAAGGCGTAGGTGTCGATGCGGGCGGTGTTGACGCCCATGCAGGCGGCCATGCGGCGGTTCTGCGTGACGCCGCGCACGAACAGGCCCAGCCGTGTCTTGGCGATCAGCAGCGCCACGCCGCCCAGCACCGCAAAGGCAAACACGATGATGGCCAGGCGGTTGTAGGGCAGCGTGAGGTTGCTCATCGCGGCCACGCCGCCAGACATCCACGAAGGGTTCTCGACCGGCACGTTCTGCGCGCCGAACAGGCCGCGCACGCCCTGCATCAGCACCAGGCTGATGCCCCAGGTCGCCAGCAGCGTTTCCAGCGGCCGGCCATAAAGCCAGCGGATGACCAGCCGCTCCAGCACTGCGCCGACCAGCGCGGCGGCCAGGAACGAAGCCGGCACCGCGAGCAGGATGTACCAGTCGAACAGGCCCGGCAGGTAGGCCTTGAACAGGTTCTGCACCAGGTAGGTGGCATAGGCGCCGATCATCATCAGCTCGCCGTGGGCCATGTTGATCACGCCCATCAGCCCGTAGGTGATGGCCAGGCCCAGGGCCACCAGCAGCAGGATGCTGCCCAGGCTGATGCCGGTGAAGACCACGCCCAGACGCTCGCCCCAGGCAAGACGGGCCGAGACCTTGTCGACCGAGCTGAGCAAAACGCCGCGCACTTCGGCGTCGGTCTCGCCGCCATCGGCCAGGCGCGCCTGCAACAGGCTCTTGACCTGCGACATGCCGCTCTCGCCCAATGACTGGGCGGCGGCCAGGCGCTGGGCCTTGTCAGGCGAGGCGATCTGCAGCGCGGCGCGCATCAGGCCCAGGCGGTCTTTCAGTGAAGCGTCGGTCTCAGCGGCCAGCGCCTTGTCGATCAGCGGCAGCTGGGACGGGTCCAGCGTGTCCTTGGCAAGTTCGGTCACCGCTTCGCGGCGCAGCGCGATGTCGGGTGACAGCAATTTGAGACCCGCCTGCGCCGCCTGCAGGGCGCCGCGCATGCGGTTGTTGTTGACCACGTCTTCGGCGTCTTCCGGCAGCGTGGCGGTGGCGCCAGTAGTGGCGTCCGTCACCTTCTCGCCATCGACGATCAGCACCTGCGCCGGCGTGAGCTTGACGGCATCGTCCAGCAGCGCCGAGACCAGCTTGGGCAGCCCCGCATCGGCACGCGCGACAGCGTCGTTCAGCGCAGCGACGCGGGCATCCGTGTCCCCCGCCGAAATCGCCTTGGCCTGCTCGGTGGTGAGGGCGTGTGCAGGCAGCGCCGCAAGCAACACCAGCCCGAGTCCCGCAAGAAATCGAATCATCTCGAGAACCCTCGATTGAGAAGAAACGCGGGCCGTCAACGCCGCCCGCGCCTTCAAGCAGCCGCCGTGGATCCGGCTTTGCCGGTCCACTGGTGGCGCCCCAGTCAACAACTGCTGGGGCCGCAGCTTTGCTGCGGTAGGGGGACTGAGTTACTTCTTTTCGGGGATGTTCTTCTTGCCCTTGTTCTCGGGGATGTAGTCGCTCCACGGATCGGCGACGACCGGGCCCGGGGTCTTCCACACGACGTTGAACTGGCCGTCGGCCTTCACTTCGCCGATGAAGACCGGCTTGTGCAGGTGATGGTTTTCCTTGTCCATCGTCGAGGTGAAGCCGCCCGGCGCCTTGAAGGTCTGGCCGGCCATTGCGGCGATGACCTTGTCGGTGTCGGTGGACTTGGCCTTGGCAACCGCCTGGGCCCACATGTGGATGCCGATGTAGGTGGCTTCCATCGGGTCATTGGTCAGCGGCTTGTCCTTGTGGCCCGGGATGCCCTTGGCCTTGGCGTAGTCGCTCCATTCCTTGATGAACGCCGTATTGGTCGGGTTCTTGATGGACATGAAGTAGTTCCACGCGGCCAGGTGGCCGACCAGCGGCTTGGTGTCCACGCCGCGCAGCTCTTCTTCACCGACCGAGAAGGCCACCACCGGCACGTCGGTCGCCTTCAGGCCCTGGTTGCCCAGTTCCTTGTAGAAGGGCACGTTGGAGTCGCCGTTGATGGTCGAGATCACGGCGGTCTTCTTGCCTTCGCCGGCAAACTTCTTGATCTTGGCGATGATGCCTTGATAGTCGGAGTGCCCGAAGGGCGTGTACTCCTCCATGATGTCGGTGTCGGCCACGCCCTTGCTGTGCAGGAAGGCGCGCAGGATCTTGTTGGTGGTGCGCGGGTACACATAGTCCGTGCCCAGCAGCACGAAGCGCTTGGCGCCGCCGCCGTCCTTGCTCATCAGGTATTCCACTGCGGGAATGGCCTGCTGGTTCGGCGCCGCGCCGGTATAGAAGACGTTCTTGCTGAGCTCTTCACCTTCGTATTGCACCGGGTAGAACAGCAGCGAGTTCTTCTCTTCGAAGACCGGCAGCACCGACTTGCGCGAGACCGAGGTCCAGCAGCCGAAGACGACGGCCACCTTGTCCTGGTCGATCAGCTGCTTGGCCTTCTCGGCGAACAGCGGCCAATTGGAGGCCGGGTCGACAACGACCGGTTCCAGCTTCTTGCCCAGCACGCCGCCCTTGGCATTGATCTCGTCGATGGTCATCAGCGCGACGTCCTTCAGCACCGTCTCGGAGATGGCCATGGTGCCGGACAGCGAGTGCAGGATGCCGACCTTGATGGTGTCGGCGGCCTGGGCCAGCGAGGTGAAACCGAGCGCGCAGGCAGCGGCAGCCAGCGCGGTGATCGAACGGCGGGACATTTTCATGGGGTGGGTGCTCCGAAACCTGTGGGGTATGTGTCAGCCAAGCCTCTGAGGCGAGGCGGTGTGCCGTGTCTCACGGCTGACACAAGCTTAGGAGCCGCCCGGGTTCGCACCTATACGCAGGTTGGCGTATAGGTGACGCGTGCAGGGCCCACGCAGTGACGCCTCAGAGCGCGAGTTCGGCGTCGGCTTCGGTCAGCAGCTGGCGGTCGCGGCGGGCCAGCAGCTCGCGGTAGAAGCCCAGCATGACCTGGCTGCTGACCGCGATGTCATGGGCCGACAGGTCGGGCCGTTGGCGAGCACGGGGGCGCGCCACATGGTCGGCCAGCAGGGCGGCAAGGGCCTGCACGTCGCCGATGGCAAACAGTTCGCCGCCGTGGTCCTCGACCAGCTCGCGGCAGCCGTCGGCCGTCGACGTGATGACCGGCGTGCCGGCGTCCATGGCTTCGAGCACCACGCGCGGCAGCGGCTCGAAACGCGAGGGGCAGACGAACACGTCGAAGGCCTGGTAGCAGTCCTTCACGTCGGCCCGGAAGCCCAGCAACTGGATGCGTGCATCGCCCGCGGCCTGGGCCTGCAGCCGAGCTTCCGCAGCGCCGAGACCGAACAGCACCAGCTTCAGCTGCTTCAGCTCCGGGCGGCTGCGCACCGCGGCGATCAAGGTGTCCCAGCCCTTGACGTCGGTCAGCCGGCCCACGCCGCCCACCAGCAGTTCGCCTGGCTGAACGCCCCAGCTGGCGCGCAGCCCGGCAATTTCTTCCGCTGACAGACGGCGGTGCGGAGTCAGCGAGTTGTGGTCCTTCAGCGCCTGGCCGGTATAGCTTTTCGGCAATTGCCGCACCTGCCAGCGCGCATTGCAGACCAGGCCGTCCATCTGCAGGAAATGCGGACCGTTGACGCCGATGTGCAAAGTGGAGACAGACGCGCAAGGCGGCCTCAGCTGGGCGATCAGGCGGGTGGCCCGGCGCAGGTGGCCGTGCACCAGCTCGGGCCGCCAGTGGCGCAGCACCCGGCCCAGGTGCCAGCGAGTGAACCAGAAGCGTGGCAGCTCGAAGCACTGGACCCGCGGGTCCAGGTGGTCACGGATGCTGGCGCCGTTCCTGCGGTGATCCCTGCGCAGCACCAGGGCCACGTCGTGGCGCTCGCACTGCGCATTGCAGGATTCGGCCGTGGAGCGCTCGGAACCGGCGAAACCGCGGGACAGGACGATGTGCAGGATTCTCATGGTCGGCGGGTTGCCAGTGGCAGATGCATGCCAGCTTCAACGGGTCGCACGACGCGGCGATGACAGTGCCAAAGGCATGGACAGCGTGCCGACAGCTCGTGTCGGCTCAGCCACAGCAGGCAAGCGAGACTCCCGGAACAGGGACCACTTCACACGCTGGCGACACGCAGCAGCAGGGCGCTCTGCCACAATCTGCACAGCCGTACATAAAAGCATGAAAGGACCGTCGTGGGGGCGTTCGTCATCAAGTCATGGAAGAGCGGTAACAAGCCTGTCGATGAACAGGGCAACTATGTGCACATCGTGGGCCGCAACGGCGGCCTGATTGCCTGGTTGCTCGCCCGGCTGCGCGTGGATCCGACCACCCGCATCGCAGTCGGCATCGAGCGGCTGGAGTTCACGCGCTCGTCGCTGTCGGGCGTGCAAGCGCGCCTGATCCCGCTGGAAAGCATCTCGTCGACCTACTACGGCTATCACAAGCCGTGGAAGACGGCGCTTTCCATCGTGCTGCTCTTTGGCCTGGTGGCCGGCTCGCTGATGCGAGAGCCCAGCAGCGGCACGATCGGCGCGGTGGTCATCGGCTTCGGCCTGCTGTTCGCCGCGGCCTACTACCTGCTGAACCGCACGCTGACGCTGGGCTTCATCGAGCACAGCGGCGTGGTCAGCGGCATCCAGTTCAAGCGCTCGGTGATCGAGGGCCAGGACATCGACGAGCACGAGGCCAGGCAGATCTGCAAGCTGGTGCAGCGCCTGCTGGAAGCCCGCCAGCGCCGCCTGCAGACGCCGCAGCCGCAGATGGCGCAGGCACAACGCTACGCCTGACAGCGGCAGCACCGCCCCCCTGCCCGACGGAGCCGGCAGGGGGCGGCACGGCGCGAACATCTTCACGCAGAAGCCGTCATTCCCCCGAAGGCCTTGTCTGGCCTTTTCTGCTCGGCCGCCCACTCACACCGGGTCCCGACCAATCGTCGCATCCAGCCAGGCCAGCACCGTCGCCTGCGCAGCCGGCGAGGCCTGGTCCAGGCTCTGGATGCAGACGAACAGCAGATCGGGCGTTTGCGCCACCGCGCGCAAACGCCGCACCAGCTGTGTGGGCGACAGCGAATCCGGCTTGATGTTGGCCGTCTGGGAGGACGGCTCCAGCCATGCGGTGCCAGCGCGCACCTCGAGGTGGCCGGCCAGCATCTGCGCCAGGAACTGGGACGCATCACGCAAGCGCGGCGAGATGTTGCGGCGCAGGACTTCCGGGTGGTCGTCGAAATAGCGCGCCAGCGTGCTGCGCCGCAAGGGATGCGGATGATGGTCGTGCTCCAGGAAGCGATGCTCGTAACCGGCCAGGCGCGCAGCCAGCGCCTGCGCATCCTGGTGGCTGGGCCGCTTGTCTTTCGCGGGCCGGCCGATGAGCGCTGCCCAGCGCGCGCGCAGACGGCGCGACCAGCGCAGCTCAGGCGCCGAACGCCACCGCCCATGCAGCACCGGCTTGCCATCGCGAAACCAGTGCTCGGGCCGCACCGGCTTGACCAGCATGAAGTCGTCGTTCAAGTAGACGAACTGCTCGGCCAGTCCGGGAATGCGGTAGAGCACCGTCTCGATGGCGCGGCTGTTGAAGCTCGGCGTGACATCGTCGTGCCCGGCGAAGATCTGCTGGTGGTCGACCCGCACCAGCTTGTCTCGCCACTCGGCCGGCCAGCGCTGCGCACGCTCGAACAGCGCGGGCACCTGCTCGTCGGTCACCACATGGATGCGCCGCAGAAATGGCGCGAAGCGCAACAGCGAGACCACGCAGTAGTCGATCTCGCCGACCGACTGGAAGCGCGTGGCAGCGGCTGCCGCCGGCTGCCGGCCGATCTCGCTCAAGTACGCATTGAGCTTCGCCCTGTGCCGTGGATCGCTGCCGTCGACCCAGGTGATGACGGCGTCGATCGGGGCTGACTCGGCGACAGGGACATGCATCTGCTGCATTGTGGCCGAAGGGCCTGGACCTGCCTGCGCCGGTAAACTGCGGCGCCCCGGTTCCGTAGGCGTCTGTCAGCGAGCCGACCCACATGGACCGCCACCTGAGCGCTTTGCATGACATTCGCCGACACCTCTGCCCTTGCCCGCGCAGCAGACCGATTGGTCGCCCGTTTCCGCCGCAGCATCAAACGTCCCTGGCGCAAGCTCAAGCTGCGGGAACTGCGCCGGGCCAACGCGCTGAGCAGAACACCGGTCACGGGCCATGACGGCCCGGTGGTCTCGCTGACCAGCTTTGGCCCCCGGGTGGCCACCGTCTTCTACACGCTGGAGACGATTGCCCAAGGCAGTCTGCGTCCCAGCCGGTTGATTCTCTGGCTTGAAGATGCGCTGCACGCCCAACCGCTGCCAGACACGCTTCAGCGTCTGGCCAGGCGCGGTCTGGAGATCCGGTACTGCAAGGACTGGGGTCCGCACAAAAAGTACTTCCCCTACGTGATGTCCGACACGCCTCTGGATGTGGCACTGGTGACGGCCGACGACGATCACCTGTATCCACGCGACTGGCTGGCCCGGCTCCACCAGGCCCATCGCGCACTGCCCACCGTCATCCACTGTTTCCGGGCCTATCGCTTGCGCTTCCAAGCCAATGGCAGCATTGCACCTTACAAGCAGTGGGACCGCTGCGAATCCATGCAGCCAAGCCCCTTGAACTTCTTCACCGGCTGCTCCGGCGTGCTGTACCCCCCGGCCATGCAGCAAGCCCTGCACCGGCGCGGCGAGGGTTTCGCAGACTGCTGCCCCCGCGCAGACGACGTATGGCTGAACGCGGTGGCCACCTGGGAAGGCATTCCCACCCGGCAGGTCGTGCCGCTTCCGCGCGACTTCCCGGAACTGCCCGGCTCGCGCCAGCAAGGCCTGGCCCGCAGCAACGTGGACAGCGGCGGCAATGATGTGCAACTCGCCGCGACATTTCGCAGCGAAGACTGGGCATGGCTGCACGCACAGACCCAGTCTGCGACTGCCAGATCCAGGCCGGAGCCCGCCTAGCAAATCCGGGCAAGTCAGTCCCAAGCCCGACCTTCAGGGCAGGTGCCCATCGCCTGTTGAACTGGCGTTGCCTACACTCCGGTCCGCTGATGTGGCCATACCTTGCGGAGGTGACATGGTTCAGGTTATCCAGACCTCGGCGCTGACGCAGGTCCGATACCGGCTCTCGGCGAAACTTCGGCGGGCCGTGAAGCGCTGCGTTCGGCCCGTCTGGTTGGCCCGGCTGCGCCATCAGAACGCGCACAGCCAGCCACCAATGACCTCGCCAGGCGGCCCGGTACTCTCGATCACGACGACGGCGGTCAGGCTGCCTACGGTCTTCTACACGCTGGAGACCATCGCCAATGGTTCATTGAAACCGAGCAGCTTGGTGTTGTGGCTGGACCAAGGCCTCATCGACAAGGGCTTGCCAGCCTCCCTGGTGCGCCAGCAGTCGCGTGGGCTCGAAATTCGCGGCTGCCGGGATGTTGGCCCTCACACGAAGTTTTTCCCGCAAGTGATGTCGGAGCCTGCACCAAGCCTGCCGCTGGTCACAGCAGACGACGATCAGTTGTATCCGCGTCAATGGCTGCAGACATTGCAGCAAGCGTACCTGGCCGACGACACCGCCCTGCACTGCTTTCGCGCTTATGTGATCGCGCTCACGACAGACGGACATCTCCAGCCCTACAAGCGCTGGCCCAAATGCCATTCGACAGAGCCCAGCCTGCTGCACTTTGCCACCGGCGTGTCAGGCATCATCTACCCGCCTGCGATGCAACTCGCCTTGCGCGCCCGCGGGCTGGGCTTCCTGAGCTGCTGCCCACGGGCGGATGACATCTGGCTCAATGCGGTAGCGCTGTGGGAAGGCTTTCCGGTGAGGCAGATCGAGCCGGTGCCAGTGAACTTCTACGAAATGCCGGGCTCTCGGGCACAGGGCTTGGCGCGCAGCAATGTGGACCAGGGTGGCAACGACCCTCAGCTGGACGCGACCTACCGGCGGGAAGATCTGGCAAGGCTGCGGGAACTGACTCGCTGAGGCGGGCTCAATCGCCGCCCTGCCGCCGCACCTTGCCCAGCGCCAGCGCCGCAGCCGCGGTGCGCGTCTCCACGCCCAGTTTCTCGAACACATGCTCCAGGTGCTTGTGCACGGTGCGCGGGCTGGTGCCGAGGATGTCGCCGATGTCGCGGTTGGTCTTGCCCTGGATCACCCAGTACAGCACCTCGGCCTCGCGCGCGGTGAGCGGCAGCGCCTGGGACAAGGCCTGCAGCAGCGCCGTCTCGGATTCTTCGCGCAGCACCAGCAGCCACTCGCCTTCGCTGAACTGCTCGCCGTTCATCGGGTGCAGCGCAAAAGAGATGCGCTGCGCTGCACGGGCCACTGTCAGCGCCTGGGCTTCGGCACCGGCGCGGCGGCGCAGCGCCTCGCGAGCCAGCCAGGCCTGCACTTCGGCCGGCATCGCCGATTCAGGCACCTCAGGGAAATAACGCGCCATCAGCTCGCGCGCCAGCCCGGTCTGCCAGACGCGCTTGCCATCGCGCTCGCGGGCCACCAGCGTGGCGTGGCCGAAGGCGTCCAGCGCGTTGCGGGCCTGGCGCTGGCTGCGCGCGCTTTGCAGGTGCGTGGCCAGGCGTGCCAGCACTTCGCGGGTGCGGATGGGCTTGGTCACGTAGTCCACGCCGCCGGCAGCGAAGGCGGCGACCACGTGTTCGGTGTCGGTCAGGCCGGTCATGAAGATGATGGGGATGGCGGCGGTGGCCGGGTCGGCCTTGAGCCGGCGGGCCACCTCGAAGCCATCCATGCCGGGCATCACCGCGTCCAGCAGCACGATGTCCGGTCTGGCCTGGCGGGCGCTTTGCAGCGCGGCCTCGCCATGCGTGGCGACCAGCACGGTGTAGCCGGATTCGTCCAGCGCGTCGTGCAGCACCGCGAGGTTGTCCGGCACGTCGTCGACGATCAGCACCCGCTCGGCAGTGCCGGCGTCCAGCCCGTTGCCAGGGCCTCCCGGGCCTTCATCGAGCACGGCGGCGTTCATCGAGTGCTTTCGTCAAGGTGTGTTGGATGGCATCGAGCTGGAAGCCGCGAGCCATGGCGCGCAGCCTGGCCACGAATGCCGCTGCGGCAGGATGCTCGGCCTCGATCTGGTCGAGCTTGCGGGTCACGCCGCGCACATAGCCCAGGCCGACCAGTTCCTGCAGCGCTTCCAGTGCTTCGACCGGCGGCAGCACCTCGGTAACGGGCTCGGCCACAGGCTCGGCCCGGCGCGGCGCGGCGTCGATCCAGCGCAGCTGCAGCCGGCTGCCCAGCCAGTCCAGCAGGTCGGCCAGGCGCACCGGCTTGACCAGGAAATCGGACGCCGGCAGGCCGACGATGTTGTCCAGGCCCTGGTCGAAGGCATTGGCCGAAATGACCGCCACCGGCGCGGTGGACAGCGCCTGCGCACGCAGCCGGCGAATGGTCTCCCAGCCGTCGATGCCGGGCATGGCCAGGTCCATGAAGATGGCATCGGGCTGCAGCGTGGCCAAGCGCGCCAGGCCTTCTTCGCCGGAGGCCGCCTGCTCGATCACGAAGCCCAACGGTTGCAGCAGGTCGGCCAGCAGTTGCCGGTCGGCCTCTTCGTTGTCGACCACCAGGATGCAGCGGCGTGGGCCTTCGTAGCCGATGTGCGCGGCGCGCGGCGCGCTGACCTGGCCGCCCTGCCCGCCCCTGACCTCGGGCAGGAACAGGCGCAGCCGGAAGGTGCTGCCGTGGCCAGGCATGCTGTGCACCGTCATCTCGCCGCCCATCAGGTCGGTGAGCATCTTGCTGATGGTCAGGCCCAGGCCGGTGCCGCCTACGCTGGCGCTGCCGGCGGCCGAGCCGCGCACGAACGGCTCGAACACGCGCGCCAGCTCGGCTTCGCTCATGCCGGGGCCGGAGTCGATGATCTCGACGCGGGCCATCTCACGTGCGTAGGCCACGCGCAGCGTGACATGGCCAAAGGTCGTGAACTTGACGGCATTGCCCAGCAGGTTGATCAGGATCTGGCGCAGCCGGCGTTCGTCTGCGCGCACCCATTCGGGCAGCGTGTCGCCGCCCTCGAAGACAAAGCGGATGCCTTTGCCTTGCGCCTGCAGCTCGAACATGCGGGCCAACTCGTGCAGGCAGTCGGCAAAGCGCATGGGCTTCAAGTCCAGCGTCAGCTTGCCGCCTTCGATGCGGGCCACGTCCAGCGTGCCTTCGATCAGGCTCAGCAGATGGTCCCCGCCGCGGCGGATCACGCTGACGGCCTGGCGCCGGTGGGCCGGCATGCTGTCGTCATCCTCCAGCAGCTGGGCGTAGCCGAGGATGCTGTTGAGCGGCGTGCGCAGCTCGTGGCTGATGGCGGTGATGTAGCGGGTCTTGGCCTGGTTGGCAGCGTCGGCCACGCGCTTGGCCTGCTGCAGCGCCAGGTCGGTCTGCTGGTGCGAGGCGATCTCGCGCATCAGCGCCTCGGTCTGGCGCAGCGTTTCCTCCTGCGCCACCTGCCGGCTCTTGTGCGCCAGCACCAGCCACCAGGCGACCACGGCCGAGACCAGCAAGAGGGCCGCATAGGCCTTGACGAAGCTGCCTTGCAGCGACGGCGCCAGCTGCGCGGCCACCTCGCCGCCGCGCTCCACCAGCACCTTCAGCTCCTGGTGGTACAGCAGGCCGAACAGCGCGCCCAGCGCCGGCACGATCAGGCCCATCAGCAGCAGGTATTGGCCCAGGCCGGTGTCGACCTGCGGCGCCAGGCGCTGCGGCAGCACGCGCAGCAGCAACTGGCGCCAGGCCTGCCAGAAGCGGTCCACCGCGCGTTGTTGCGGCTTGCACTGGTCGCCGCAGCGGGCGTCCAGCGTGCAGCAAAGCGAGCAGATGAAGCCGCCATACGCGGGGCAGCGCGCCATGTCCTCGCCTTCGTAGCTGCGGGCGCAGACCACGCAGGTGTGGGCGCGCAGCCGGGCGTAGCCGCCGCGGCCGTCACCGCGCTCGGTGTGGCTCTCGGGCGCTTCGGGCTCGCGCGCCAGGTAGTAGCGGCCACCGGTGTACCAGGCGATCAGCGGCGAGGCGACCAGCGCAGTGACCAGCGCGATCAGCGCCGAGAAGGCCTGGGCCATCGCGCCAAACGCGCCCAGGTGCGCCGCCACCGACAGCAGCGAGGCCAGGCCCATCGCGCCGACGCCGACCGGGTTCACGTCATGCAGGTAGGCGCGGCGGAACTCGATGCCGGGCGGGCTCAGGCCCAGCGGCTTGTTGATCACCAGGTCGGCGACGACCGCCATGATCCAGGCGATGGCGATGTTGGAAAACAGGCCCAGCACGCCACCCAGCGCCTGGAACACGTCCAGTTCCATCAGCATCAGCGCGATGCCGATGTTGAACACCATCCACACCACGCGGCCCGGGTGGCTGTGGGTCAGCCGCGAGAAGAAGTTGGACCAGGCCAGCGAGCCGGCGTAGGCGTTGGTGACGTTGATCTTCAGCTGCGAAACGATGACAAAACAAGCCGTGGCGGCGACTGCCAGGCCGTAGTGCGGGAAGACGTATTCGTAGGCCGCCAGGTACATCTGGTTCGGGTCGACCGCGCGGTCCACCGGCACCGAATGTTCGATCGCCAGCCAGGCCAGCAGCGCGCCGCCCAGCATCTTCAAGACGCCCGGCAGCACCCAGCCCGGACCGCCGACCAGCACCCCAAACCACCAGCGCTTGCGGTTGGCAGGCGTGAGCTCGGGCATGAAGCGCAGGTAGTCGACCTGTTCGCCCATCTGCGTGATCAGCGCCACGCCCACCGTCATGGCCGCACCAAAGGCCTGCAGCGAAAAGCCGGGGAAGCGGCCGCTCTCGCCAGCGTAGGCAACCAGCCCTTTCAGCAGGCCCGGGTTCTCGCGGAAGACGTAGACATAGGGCGCGACCAGCATCAGCAGCCACAGCGGCTGGGTCCAGACCTGCAGCCGGCTGATGATGGTCACCCCATGGGTCACCAGTGGAATGACCGCCAGCGCACACAGCAGGTAGCCCCAGACCGGCGGAATGTCGAAGGCCAGTTCCAGCGCATAGGCCATCACCGCGGCTTCGAGCGCGAAGAAGATGAAGGTGAAGCTGGCGTAGATCAGCGAGGTCAGCGTGGAGCCGAGGTAGCCGAAGCCGGCGCCGCGCGTCAGCAAGTCCATGTCCACGCCATGCCTGGCCGCGTAAACGCTGATGGGCAGCCCGGCCAGGAAGATCACCAGGCCGGTGGCCAGGATGGCCCAGAACGCGTTGGCAAAGCCGTAACGCACCAGCAGCGTGGCGCCCACGGCTTCCAGCACCAGGAAGGACGCGGCGCCAAAGGCCGTGTTGGCCACCCGCCACTCGGACCATTTGCGGAAGGCACGCGGCGTGAAGCGCAGCGCGTAGTCCTCCATGGTCTCGCTGGCGACCCACAGGTTGTAGTCGCGCCGGATCTTCACGACCTGCTGGTGCACAGCGGGCTGCGCATCAGGCGGGGGTGGATCCAGGGCGGCGGTGGGCAAGGCGGCGTTCATGGGGCGCTGATCGGAATGCAGGTATCGATCAAGATCCGCACCATGCCGTGTCGCGGCCTGTCGCCCAGCGATGGGTCAGGCCGGCGGTCGGATGTCACGGCTGGCATCGCAACCCTGGCGCCCCCGCACCGTCGCGGGGCGCCATGCACCAGGGCCGGGTTTCAGTCCCAGGGCGCGGTGTCGGTCGCCAAGGCGGGTGAAGCCTCTGGCGCGGCCGGCGATGCGGTGGCGGTCGGCTTGACCGCGGGTGCCGCACCGGTCAGCTCGGAGGGCAACTCACCCGGCTGCAGCTCGCCATCCAGCGCCTCGATCAGGTCCGGGATCAGCTGCACCAGCTCGCCGGTGGTGATCGCCACGTCGGTGTCGAAGGCGTCCTCGGGTCGGTCGGCCGAACCTTGCTTGCCTTCGAAGACCACGTCCTCGAACTTCAGCTTCTTGACCTGCAGCTGGTCCGTCAGCACAAACGAGATGCGCTCGGCCCAGGTCATGGCCAGCCGCGTGGGCTGCTTGCCCAGCTCGATGTGCTGGCGCACTTCGTCGGTGTCCAGCGGGTGGCGGGCATAGCGCACGACGGATTTCATCTCGTCGGTGGACTTCAGCTCGCATTCGCGGTCCACGCTGAAGCCGGCCGGCGGCTCGCCGGTGGACAGCCAGTTGGCCATGGCCACGGCCGGCGAGCAGCGGGTCTGCAGCAGCTGCACCGCAAAGCCCGGCAAGGCCTTGACCAGGTGCGTGACGACCGTGTCGGCCCGGCTGGCGCTGCCGGCGTCGAGGATCAGCAGGCGGCGTTCGGGGTCGATCCAGGCCTGCGCCGCGGACTGCTTGGTGAAGGCCATCGGCAGCAGTTCCAGCGTGGCCTGTTCCTTGAGTTCCTTCTGCTGCTTCTTGCCGGGCTTGCGGCCGGTCTGCAGCTCGATGTGGTGGGCGATCTCGTCGGTGCGGCGCTTGACGACCGACGACGGCAGCACCTTCTGCTCGACCATCAGCTTCGTCAGCCATTGGCCGCCGATGCTCTCGACCAGCGGGGCATGCACCACGCCACGCGGCGGCGTCCAGCCAGAGGACGTGGGCTGGGTGGCGCCACAGGGCACGAAGGGTTCGTGCTCGAAGGCTTCCAGCGCGGCGCCGAGGTCCGGCACCCAGTCCGGGCCAATGCGGTAGACGATCAGGTTCTTGAACAAGGCAAATTCCTAGCGTGTATCAGGGCGCTGGCGGCGGCTCGGTGGCGAGCACCAGGCCCGGCCGCAGCGCGGCAAACATGACCTGGGTCGTGGGCGCGCCCCAGGGATCGGGTTCGTAGCCCCGCAACTCGCCTTCGCGCCGGAAGCCCGGCAACGATTCGGCGAAGTGCAGGGCGCGGGTGTTGCGTGCATCGCTCAAGGCCTGCACGCGGATGAAGCCGAGTTCAAAGGCGATCTCGGTCGCCGCCATCACCGCTTCGCGCATCAGGCCGCGGCCGGCCTGGCGCACATCGCCCACATAACCCAGCTCGACGCGGGGCGCTTCGAAGTCGAAGCTGTGCAGGTCGATCAGGCCAACGACGGCGCCCGCTTCGGCGCCGGCCTCGGCCGTCCGCAACACCAGGTAGTGCAGCGAGCTGCCGCTGCGGTGGTAGCCCAGCAGCCGGCCGCCCAGGTCCGCAGCTTCCTGCAGCGTGAACGGACCGCTGCGGCGCTGTGCCCAGTGGATGAAGCGGTAGGCCGGCAGCGAGGCGTTGAAGCTGTCCATCAGCAGCGCGCCGTCTGCCGGGCCGGGCACGCGCAGCAACAGCCGCGCAGTGCGCCGCTGGTCCGGCGCAGAAGCCAGATCAGCGAGCTTCAAGGCAACTCCGGACGTTCAGGCGAGCTTGCCGTGGCAGGCCTTGAACTTCAGGCCACTGCCGCAGGGGCAGGGGTCGTTGCGGCCGACGCGAGGCATGTCGGCTGCCACCGTGGCCGGGTCAGTCTCGGCGCTGACGCTGCCGTCTTCGTTCGGATGGGTGTAGGTGATGTTGCGCAGTTGCTCGGCCTGTTCCTCGATGGCCTCGGCCGCCTGGCTGACCTGCTCCTGCGTCTGCACGCGCACGGTCATCAGCACGCGGGTGACTTCCATCTTCACCACGTTCAGCAGCTGGGCGAACAGCTCGAAAGCCTCGCGCTTGTATTCCTGCTTGGGGTTCTTCTGCGCATAGCCGCGCAGGTGAATGCCCTGGCGCAGGTAGTCGAGTGCGGCCAGGTGCTCGCGCCAGTGCGAGTCGATGGCCTGCAGCAGCACCATGCGCATGAAGGGCGTGAACTGGGTTGCGCCGACCAGGTCCAGCTTGGCCTGGAATGCGGCGTTTGCGGCGGCCTGGACCTTCTCCAGCACTTCCTCGTCGGTGATGCTGCTGGCACCGGCGACCAGCGCCTGCAGCGACAGGTCCAGCTGCCACTCTTCCTTCAGCACCTTCTCCAGGCCCGCCAGGTTCCACTGCTCCTCGACGCTATCGGCCGGTACGAAGTCGCGTGTCACGTCCTCCATGGTCGCAGCACGCAGGTTGGTGATCTGCTCGGTCAGCTCGCTCGCTTCGAGGATCTCGTTGCGCTGCTGGTAGATGACTTTGCGCTGGTCGTTCGACACGTCGTCGTATTCGAGCAGCTGCTTGCGCACGTCGAAGTTGCGCGCCTCGACCTTGCGCTGCGCGGACTCGATGGAGCGCGAGACGATGCCGGCCTCGATGGCCTCGCCTTCGGGCATCTTCAGCCGGTCCATGATCGCGCGCACGCGGTCACCGGCGAAGATGCGCATCAGCGGGTCTTCCAGCGACAGGTAGAAGCGCGAGGCACCCGGGTCGCCCTGACGGCCGGAGCGACCGCGCAGCTGGTTGTCGATGCGGCGCGACTCGTGGCGCTCGGTGGCGATGATGCGCAGGCCGCCGGCTTCCTTGACCGCGGCATTCAGCCCCGCCCATTCGTCCTTCAGCAGCTGGATGCGCGTGACCTTGTCGGCCTCGGCAATCGTGTCGTCAGCCTCGATGAACTGGATCTGCTTTTCGACGTTGCCACCCAGCACGATGTCGGTGCCGCGGCCCGCCATGTTGGTCGCGATGGTGATCACGCCGGGCCGGCCGGCCTGGGCCACGATTTCCGCTTCGCGGGCGTGCTGCTTGGCGTTCAGCACCTGGTGCGGCAGCTTCGCCTTGGTCAGCAGTTCCGAGACCAGCTCGGAGTTCTCGATCGAGGTCGTGCCGACCAGCACCGGCTGGCCACGCGTGTGGCAGTCGCGGATGTCTTCGGTGACGGCGTTGTACTTCTCGCGCGCGGTCTTGTAGACCAGGTCCAGCTCGTCCTTGCGGATGGTCGGCCGGTTCGGCGGGATGACCACGGTTTCCAGGCCGTAGATCTCCTGGAATTCGTAGGCTTCGGTGTCGGCCGTGCCGGTCATGCCACCCAGCTTGCCGTACATGCGGAAGTAGTTCTGGAAGGTGATCGAGGCCAGCGTCTGGTTCTCGCTCTGGATCTGCACGCCTTCCTTGGCCTCCACGGCCTGGTGCAGGCCGTCGGACCAGCGGCGGCCTGTCATCAGGCGGCCGGTGAATTCGTCGACGATGACGACTTCGCCGTTCTGCACCACGTAGTGCTGGTCGCGGTGGTACAGGTGGGTGGCACGCAGCGCTGCGTACACATGGTGCATCAGCGTGATGTTGGCCGGGTCGTACAGGCTCGCGCCTTCGACCAGCAGCCCGGCTTCGGCCAGGATGCGCTCGGCGTTCTCGTGGCCGTCCTCGGTCAGGAAGACCTGGTGGCTCTTCTCGTCGACCGTGAAGTCGCCCGGCTCGATCACACCTTCGCCAGTGCGCGGATCGGCTTCGCCAATCTGTTTCTTCAGCTTGGGCGCCACGGCGTTGATGCGCACGTAGAGCTCGGTGTGGTCCTCGGCCTGGCCGGAGATGATCAGCGGCGTGCGGGCCTCGTCGATCAGGATGGAGTCCACCTCGTCGACGATGGCGTAGGCCAGGCCGCGCTGCACGCGCTCGCTAGGCTCGTAGACCATGTTGTCGCGCAGGTAGTCGAAGCCGTATTCGTTGTTGGTGCCGTAGGTGATGTCGGCAGCGTAGGCGGCCTGCTTTTCCGGCTTGTCCATGCCGGGCACGTTCACGCCCACGCTGAGGCCCAGCCAGCTGTACAGCCGGCCCATCCACTCGGCGTCGCGCCGGGCCAGGTAATCGTTGACCGTGACCACGTGCACGCCCTTGGCCGGCAGTGCATTCAAGTAGACCGGCAACGTGCCCATCAGCGTCTTGCCTTCGCCGGTGCGCATTTCGGCGATCTTGCCGTTGTGCAGCGTCATGCCGCCCAGCATCTGCACGTCGAAGTGGCGCATCTTCAGCACCCGCTTGCCGGCTTCGCGCACGGTGGCGAAGGCCTCGGGCAGCAGGTCGTCCAGCGTCTCGCCCTTTTCGAGGCGGGCGCGGAACTCGGCCGTCTTGCCCTGCAACGCGGCGTCGTCCAGGGCCTGGAACTGCGGCTCCAGCGCGTTGATCTGCTCGACGACGCGGCGGTATTGCTTGAGCAGGCGGTCATTGCGACTGCCGAAAATCTGGGTGAGAAGCTTGGGCAACATGCAGCGTCAGGGCCTGGTGATTCGGGTGGCGACAGCGCCCGCGGTGGCCGAGATGCCGGCCACGCGAGCCACGGCCTGCACAGATGCGCACAGGCCATGTTCCAGCGGAAGCAGATGGGGGCGGCGCGCGATCTTGCAAGCGCGATGCGCTTCGCAAAAGCGAGCGAGTTTAGCACCGGGGTGTGGCAGGTCTCAGCTCAGTCCCAGGGGTGCCGGCAGCACCCTCGCGAGGCGTGGAAACGGGCGATCAGTGGGTGCCGAGCGGGCCCGACGGCGTCGGCACCAGGGTCCGCTGCGCCAGTGCCGGCAGTGCAGGTGCCGGTCCGGCGGCGAGGAACTTGGCCGGGTCCTGCGGCACGCCGTCGACCACGACCTCGAAGTGCAGGTGCGGCCCGGTCGAGCGGCCGGTGGTGCCCACACGCGCCACCGGCTGGCCGCGCTTGACCAAGTCACCGGCCTTGACCAGGATGGCGGAGGTGTGGGCGTAGCGGGTCACCAGGCCGTTGCCGTGGTCGATCTCCAGCAGATGGCCGTACTGCGGATGCCAGTCGGTGGACAACACAACGCCGCCGGCCGCGGCCAGGATGGTGGTGCCGACGTCGGCTGCGAAGTCCAGCCCGGTGTGCAGTGCCGGGCGGTTGGTGAAAGGGTCGGTGCGAAAACCGAAGCCTGAGCCGATCACGTCGCTGGCGATCGGCCGGCTGTTGGGCACCATCAGCGCGCGCAACCGGGTTTCGAACAACCGCGACTCGGCGAAGGTCAGCAGGTCGGTGCGCTGCTCGGCCTGGCTTTCCAGGCCCTGCAGCGCGAGGTTGAGCTGGTCCAGCGTCGGGTGGTCCAGCGGCACATAAGGGCCACCAACGCCGGGCGCGGCGCGGAACGTGCCACTGGCAGCCGGCCCAGGCGCCGGCGCCGTCATCACCTTGAGGTCATCGGGCTTCACGCCGGCCAGCCCGGTGACGCGGTCGCCCATCGCTTCGAGCTTGACCATGCGGGCCTGCATCTCGCCGACCTTGACGGCCATGGCGTCCAGGTTCTCGCGCATGAAGCGGTCGCGCTGGGCGATTTCGTCGTGCACCACCAGCTTGACCAGCTGGCTGACGATGGGCCAACCCTCACGCGCGGCCTTCAGGAAGATGAAGTGGTAAACCGCGCCGGAAGCCAGCAGCAGCGCCAGCACCAGCGCTGCAATGGCCAGGCTCAGCTGCATGCGGCTGAAGCTGACCACGCGGGTGCGCGCCAGTCCGCCGTGGGTGATCATGATCTGCATCGCTACACTCCTGCCATGCCGTTGCCCATGCACCAGCCCTTCACTCGCCCCATTGCCGAAGCACTGGGCGCCAATGCCACGCTGGGCCGGCTGCTGGAACGCCTGCGCGAATCGGAAGCCCGCATGGCGACCGTGCGCCTGGTGCTGCCGGCCGCGCTGGCGGCCCATGTGCGGCCCGGTGTGCTGGACGACGAGGGATGGAACCTGCTGGTACCCAACAGCGCGGTGGCCGCCAAGCTGCGGCAATGCGTGCCGCTGCTGGCGCAGGTGCTGGCCGATCAAGGCTGGCCCCGCCGCGAGATCCGGGTCAAGGTTCAATCCGAACGGGCCTGAACGACGGGCGCGCCGGGGTGACGTGGTGCCGGCTATCCGAATCGAACGGATGACCTACCGCTTACAAGGCGGTTGCTCTACCAACTGAGCTAAGCCGGCATTCAAACACTTCGGGAGCCGCGATTCTAGGCGTGCTTTTGGCGCTGGCAAGCCAGCCCCAAAGCCGATTTGAATGGCCCCGTGCAACAGGGTGTAGAGGCTGGGCGAGCGGCGGTCGCGCCGCCGCTGCCGCCTACTTGATGCGCTTGAGCGCCGGCCGGCCACCGCCTGGTGCGGCGGGTGGCGGCGTGTCGTCGCTTGCGTCGGGTGCCGTGGCAGCACCTGGCGCCGCGGGTTCAGACTCCGGAACCGGAACGGACGCCAGCGGCGCCGGCCGGGTCGGTGTGCTGCCGCTCGCCTCGGTGCCCGCCAGGCGCAGACCGCGCGGCGCGCGCTCAGCCGGGTCGTCACCCGCCTGTGCGTCGCCGCCTTCGTCCGCGGCCGGCGCGCTGACCGGCATCGGGAAGGCCATGCCCTGCCCGTTTTCACGGGCATAGATGGCCACCACGTGGTCCACCGGCACGACGATCTCGCGTGCCACGCCGCCGAAGCGCGCCTTGAACTCGATGTAGTCGTTGCCGAGCTTCAGGCCACTGGTGGCCTCGAAGCCGACATTGAGCACGATCTCGTTGTTCTTGACGTACTCCATCGGCACCTGCACGCCGCGGTCGACATACACCGCCAGGTACGGCGTGAAGCCGTTGTCGGTGCACCAGTCGTGCAGGGCGCGGATCAGGTAGGGCCGGGTCGAACTGCCTTGGGCATCCGAAGGGGTGACGGGACTCATGAGACTTCTCTGCTTACCGGCGCACGATCACTTGCGCATGACCTTTTCCGAAGGCGTCAGTGCCTCGATGTAGGCCGGGCGCGAGAAGATGCGTTCGGCGTACTTCAGCAGCGGTGCAGCATTCTTCGACAGGTCGATGCCGTAGTAGTCCAGGCGCCACAGCAGCGGCGCAATGGCCACGTCGAGCATCGAGAAGTCGTCGCCCAGCATGTACTTGTTCTTCAGGAAGATCGGCGCGAGCTGGGTCAGGCGGTCGCGGATCTGCGAGCGGGCTTTTTCCAGTTGCTTGTCGGTGCCCTTGATCCCGCGGCTTTCGAGGATGTTCACGTTGGCGAACAGCTCCTTCTCGAAATTGAAAAGGAACAGGCGCACGCGGGCACGGGCCACCGGGTCGCCAGGCATCAGCTGCGGATGCGGGAAGCGTTCGTCGATGTACTCGTTGATGATGTGCGACTCGTACAGGATCAGGTCGCGCTCGACGAGGATGGGCACCTCGTTGTACGGGTTCATCAACGCAATGTCTTCCGGCTTCGCGAACAGGTCGACGTCACGGATCTCGAAGTCCATGCCCTTCTCGAACAGCACAAAGCGGCAGCGGTGCGAGTAGGGGCAAGTGGTTCCGGAATAAAGCACCATCATGGAGGTGGGCTCCTTCAAATAGCTGTGTCGACGGCAGGCGCCGAAAGAAGAAAACGCAGTGGGCCTGGATTGAACCCACTGCGCATGGTGTCTGGCCGCGAACGGCCAAGCCGCGTATTTTCGGCTATTTTATTTCACGTCTTTCCAGTACGCCGCATTCAGGCGCCAGGTCAGGGTCGTCAGCACCGCCAGGAAGATCAACACCCACACCCCCAAACGCACCCGCTGGTTCTGGGCCGGCTCGCCCATCCACTGCAGGTAAGCGACCAGATCGGCCACTGCGCTGTTGTATTCGGCGGTGCTGAGCTTGCCCGGCGCCAGAGGCTCGAAACCCTTGAAATGTTGCTCGGTCTTGCCGTGCTCGTGCGGGTCAGGCACTTCCTCGTAAACCGCCTTCTGCGGACCTTGCAGTTCCCAGAGCACGTGAGGCATTGCCACACTGGGGAACGCGGCGTTGTTCCAGCCGGTGGCTTTGCTCTCGTCGCGGTAGTAACTGCGGAGGTAAGTGTAAAGGTAGTCGGCGCCACTGCCCTGGGCGCCCGCCCGCGAGCGGGCGATCACGCTCAGGTCAGGGGGCGCTGCGCCAAACCATTCCTTGGCCGACTTCGCGTCCAGCGCGACCTTCATCGTGTCGCCCACCTTCTCGGTGGCGAACAACAGGTTGGCCTTGATCTGCGCCTCGGACAGACCGATGTCACGCAGGCGGTTGTAGCGCATGTAGGCCGCGCTGTGGCAGTTCAGGCAGTAGTTGACGAACAGCTTGGCGCCGTTCTGCAGCGCCGAGACATCGGTGACGCGCTCGGTCGGGAACTTGTCCCAGGGGGCACCGCCTTCGTTGGCCTGCGCGGCCCCCACCAGGGCGCCGACCATGCACAGCGCCGCGACGGCGCCGCCAATGATTTGCTTGAGCTTGATCATGTTTGTATGGCTCCTGCTCGGGCTCAGTGCGGGTGGAAGGTCACGCGGTCGGGCACGGTCTTGAAGGTGCCCAACCGGCTCCACCACGGCATCAGCAGGAAGAAGCCGAAGTAGTACAGCGTGCCGACCTGCGCGACCAGGGTGCCGATCGCGGACGGCGGCTGGATGCCCAGGTACCCCAGCACGAAAAAGAACACCACGAACACCGCGTACAGGTACTTGTGCCAATCGGGCCGGTAGCGGATGGATTTGACCGGGCTGTGGTCCAGCCAGGGCAGGAAGAACAGGATGATCACCGCGCCACCCATCACGACCACGCCCCAAAACTTGGCGTCGAAGCCGGCGAACACGGCCAGGCCGGTGAACTTGAAGGCGCCAAAGCAGGCCAAGGCAGCGAACGCCAAAGCCGCGATGCCCAACTTCACGGCCGACGAGAAGCGGCCACGCACGATGGCCGCCAGGGCCGCCAGCACGACCACGGCGTCGAAGGCCAGCAGCATGTCGTCGGTGGTCGCTCGCAACATCGAGTAGAACGGCGTGAAGTACCAGACCGGCGCGATGTGCAACGGCGTCTTCAGCGGATCGGCCGGGATGAAGTTGTTGTACTCGAGGAAGTAGCCACCCAGCTCCGGCGAGAAGAAGATGATGGCGCTGAAGACCATCAGGAAGACGCCGACACCCAGCATGTCGTGCACCGTGTAGTACGGGTGGAACGGGATACCATCCAGCGGCCGGCCCAGCGCATCCTTCTTGGCCTTGATCTCGACACCGTCGGGATTGTTCGAGCCCACTTCATGCAGCGCAATGA
>Ga0307514_10000855_pt1 | contig 48887 bp, 54 predicted proteins | sample 16_EM_MG_FD_203088 | JGI IMG/M metagenome (GOLD analysis project Ga0307514, IMG submission 203088) | Populus trichocarpa ectomycorrhiza microbial communities from riparian zone in the Pacific Northwest, United States - 16_EM | ecosystem: Host-associated > Plants > Roots > Unclassified | place...
CATGGAACCGTACCCGAGTGGGCAGTTCGGGTTTATTGACGACCCGGACCGCCAATTTGGCAACGGTTCGGTTTGGACCCGGACCCGGACCCGAAGTGACGGTCCGGAACCGTTGCTAACACTATCCTTAGTACGGGGTTGGCGTCATTCTTTCGCTTGTGTTTTCTCGTCCCGGTATTAGGTCGGTGCCTTTCGTCCGGTGTTAGTTCGGCGCCATTTCCTTAGTGTTCGTCCCGTTATTAGGTCGGTGCCTTTCGTCCGGTGTTAGTTCGGCGCCACTTCCTCGGTGTTCGTCCCGGTATTAGGTCGGTGCCTTTTTCTCAGTGTTCGTCCCGGTATGAGGTCGGTGCCTGTCGCCCCGGTATGAGGTCGGTGCCTTTCGTCCCGGTGTTAGGTCGGTGCCTTTCGTCCCGTCTGCGAGGTCGGTGCCTGTCGTCCCGGTATGAGGTCGGTGCCTTTCGTCCTGGTGTTAGGTCGGTGCCTTTCGTCCCGTCTGCGATGTCGGTGCCTTTCGTCCCAGTATGAGGTCGGTGCCTTTCGTCCGGTGTTAGTTCGGCGCCATTTCCTTAGTGTTCGTCCCGGTATAAGGTCGGTGCCCTTCTAGTTAGCGACGTCGATATACCCAGCTTACCGCATCCGGCGTTCCAATCCGACACTGTTAGTATCGTCCACTAGTTGCTTCTCTCTATATTTGCCTGTATTAGCTAGTAGGGGTCTTTCCCACCATTCCGTACTCAGCTTTCCGAACCAGAGATCCGCGTTTGGGCTCCATTTGTGGTGAAACGGCAAAGCTAGAGGACAGAGAGCCCATTGTCGACACTCTGCCGCACCTCTCGCGGCATCCAAAAAGGAATTCGTGAGAAAGAGCGGTTCTGGCTCGAGGAGCGTAGGAAGAGGGTGAGAAGGTATGATACTACCCAGCTGCGAGGATCCACGCAATTGCACGGATCCACACGAAGTCTCGGAAAGAGTGAGTGAGATCAAAAGATGCGAAAGATGGAGTGTGTCAATCGTTGTATGATAAGATGGTATGAGATGAGATGATGCGAGACGAGATACAAGATGCGATGCAAGCCATCTACCCCGGGGTCTCCCGAATATATACCCCCCGTCACTCCGTCCATCTCCGCCACCCCTGATCCCCGTACGCCCCCGTCGCCTAGTCCGTCTCCATCATCCCTGTATCTCCGTACACCCGCCGTAGCTCAGTCCTCTGCCAAGCTGAGTGGCGGTGGTGGTGAGAAACGGATTTTCCCGCCACACCGGCGGCAGTTACTGTGACCAGAGAAATGTTTAATCAGGGAGTTAGGATTCACAATGCCGAGCAGAGGGCAGCGGGACATCCGAGCCAGCAGTTGGAACCGGTCTTTGGATCAGCTCCATGCGATAAATATGGAAATCGGTTCAGTCAAATGCACGATGTCCAGACGATTTCGAGTGATGATTCTTCATTGTCATCACCACCAACTACAAACTACAGAGGGAGCGAAATTCAGTTCCCATCGCAGACACCAAGGGATGAGATCCCCCCGGTCTCAACGCTTTATGGAGGAAGCGTTGTCGCTATGCCTCCAAGCGCTATTCCCCAGGATCCTTTTTCGATTCCTAGGGCGAGCGGTGGAATTATTGCGCAAAGGTATATTCAGTCGGAGGAACATGCCAGCCAGTTTGTGGAAAAAGAAGAGGGAATGGAGGAGACCCGGAAAGTCTACACACCCATTCCGAGGAAATTTGAGTTGAGCGATAGCAGCGACAACGAGGAAGATGCGATGACGGAGGTTGAGTGGAGGGATGAGGAACCCTACATGACGCCAACGAAGAAAGGGAAAAAGCGCAATAAGGGGAAGGGGGTGAGGAGGCCGGTTACGCCCAAATGACCAATCCCAAATATGCCGCAGACGCCAAGCAGGAAAAAACTTGAAGCCGATTGGGCCAAGCCTGCAGAGACGGTAACCAATGAGGAAGGGGTAGTTAATCTGGAAGCGTTTATTGGTGAGTATCTTCGGAACACTAATGGGCTGAGGGATTTTATGGCTACCAATCAGCTACATGATGAGCGGTATGATGAGTGGTGCCTAAAGCAGGCGGACCATATGATGGCGAGACAGAATCATACGGATGTGGGGGTTACTTCCATTCGTAAGATGTCGGAGAAGATCCTGACTGAGGTTGAGTTGAGTAGGGAGTATGATGAGGAGAGGGCGGAGAAACTCGACATGAGGTTGGAAAAGATTGAGAAAAAGGTGGCCAAGTTAGCTCTGGTGAACATGGCTAAAACGATTGAGAATGCAATGAGTGCTTGCATGGAGAAGATGGTGGACCAATTGACTGATAGAGTGGTTAAGAGGTTTGAGGATATGGCGGAAGAAAGCCAAAAAAAGGATGAAATCCGAGCGGGGAAACAGGTAGAAGCCACCCGCGAGGAAGAGATTATAAGCGACATTGAGTTTGAGCCAGGAGTGACTTTTTCTGAGGAGGAACAGAATGAGAAGGTGGAAAAAGTTGTTCGGGCTGAGATGGAGGTGGATGAGCAGCGGTTGGAGCAATCCAAGCATGCACCGGTCATACCACCCAGAGGAGTTTGACAGGAGTTTCCGCGTCTGGAGGTGGGACAAGTTACGATCCTGAAAAAGAAGCCAGTGGTGCCAGTGGTGCCACAATAGAAGAAGAAGGAGGTGAAAAAACCAGAGGTAAAGGAGGTACCAAAGGGACCGAAGGCTGGAGGGAAGAAGCCGGAGGTTCAGAAACCCGAAATAAAGAAACCGGAGAAAAAACCGGAAGAGAAGAAGAAGAGTACGTGGGCGCAGACAGCAGCAACACCGGCGCCACCAAAGAAGAACCCCGAACAAGCACAGCAACAACAACGTCGGGGAGAAAATAAGAAGAAGGGGGATGGATTCACGGAGGTGAAGAGACAACAGCAAAGGAAGGAGGAAATGAAGCCGGTCCCCCCAGGACAAAATTCGATCGAGAAGAGGAGAGTGACGTTCAGGAGAGATAATGGACTCCCCCTTTCTCAGAAGAAAGATTTGGATATTTCGTCAGAGGTGAATAGAGCACTTTTTGAGGTGAAGGTCCTGCATTTTGTGCGCATCCAAGGAGTTACGAAGAATACCCGAGGATGCTTATCAACAATTACGACCCCTGGAGCAACTGCTGAGATGCTGATTAGGTACAGGGAGATTGTGATTAAAGCGGCAAGAAAGGTGGACGCAGGTATTGTGGACATCGAAACAAATGAGCTCTGGGAGAGGGTGAAAATGCATGGCGTCAATTTCGACAGGTATTTGGGAAAGAAAACTGGTGGCGGACTGGAGAAATTGAGGCAAGAATTGCAGGCTGAGAACAAGGGGGTGGTGTTGCCCCTCGCCATTAGCTGGATTGGAGGACCAAAGGATGTGCAGAAGAAGAAGGGGGAGGGAAAGAAAGCATCTTCGGTCGTATTTGCAGTCAAGGGAAGTAAGATGGCTGAAAACGTTTTGAAAGGAGGGTTAAGGGCAGCCGGGGTAAAGTATGATGTGGAGAGGTTTATGACGGCAGGCCCGGACTCCTTTTGTGGAGTATGCAGCAGATGGGGACATGTTGAAGCGAAGTGTGGGGCCTTGAAGATGCCAGCCTGCATGTTGTGTGCGGGACAGCATTTGACTAAGGACCATAAGTGCAACATTGTAGGTTGCAAAGCTAATGCAGGACAGAACTGCACCCATACCGTCGACAAGTGTGTCAACTGTAAGGGGAACCATATCGCGAAAGCCAATGTTTGTGTTAAGAAACAGGAGGCTATTAAGAAGGTGAGAGAAGAAAGGCGAACTTGGAAGGGGAGGGAGGGAGAACGCCGAAATGTGACTACAGATCAGCAAAAGAAGCCGAATCAGGTTGAGGACGGGGGACCGTCAACAGCCGAAGCCGAAAAGAAAGTTCCGGAAGAGGAGCAGACAGATAAGGAGCTGTAAGTAAAAGTTGTTTCGACACAAGCGACATCCGAGCCTAGCTCCAGCGCAGGGACCTCAGAAACCCCCATGAAGCAATGGTGAAGTGCATAATGCACAATTGTGGGAGGGGGTACGACGCGACGATGATAGCGCTGGAAAAGGGGATTGTTTGGGGGGCTGATGTTGTGATGATGCAAGAACCGGTAGTGGAGAAGGAGGGATACAACATCAGTCACCCAGGATATAGATTGGTCAGAGGAGGAAGAACGATGACCGCAATACAAAGAGATACGCACCTGGAGTTTTCGGAAGTGGATATGGGGGGAGACGGAGATGTACAGGTGTTTGATATTAAATATCCCTCGGGGAGAGAAATGAGATTGGTGAATGTATACGATCAGCTGAGGCAGGTGGAGGGGGTGAGAAGCCAAGGCAGACCGGCGCAGGCAGCAAGATGGAAGGAGATTATAGGGCAGAACAAGATCCTGGTAAGAGGAGATTCGAATGCTCATAGTGACAGATGGGACCCAGAGTGCCCACCAAAAAGAGATGAAGTCTTTCTAACGAATCTTATGGATGAGTATGATTTGACAGATGTTACCGATTGGGAAGCAACCCATACGAGTACGAGAAACGGTGAAATTTCGAGATCGCTAATAGATTTTTTCATAATGAAAGCCGGAATGGCTGACAATTTGGAGATATCTACGGATTTGGCAACTACTTCGGATCACGCAATTGTGCGTGCCCACCTAAGATGGGACGAAGGGGAAGGAGTCAAAGTATCAAGAAAGGTTACGGGATGGGATATTGATGGGCTCAAGTCGGAGGAGGAAAAAGAAAATTATAAAAAAGCTAAAAAATATTGGGAAGATAAGAGCTCAAAGAGACCTGTGCTGGACGAGAAGAGCAGTGAAGAAGATTTACAGAATGAAGCTAAGTGGATACAGCAAAATTTTATTAATTATCTTAATAGGTGCTGCAAAAAAGTTAAAGTTTGTGCGAGATCAAAGAGGTGGTGGAATGAGGAGATCGCAGAAAACAGGAGGATTTTGGGCTTGTTGAAGAGGGCCAGACGAAGGGGGGAAGCAACGCAGCAACAGGTTAAGAAGCAGCGAAGCAACGTCCGACGAATAATCCGACAATCGAAAACGAAAATGTGGCAGGATTTTTTGTCCTCAGCTATACGAGATCAGGTATGGCAGGCCTTGAGGTATACAAAACCGGGGGGCCAGCAAACGACAAAGACTTTGAAATCCTGGGATGGAGTGGTGGCGGAATCCTGGGAGGACAAAGCAGAGTTAATAAAAGAAGAAGCGTTTCCAAAACCTTTGAAGGGTGTGGAGAGAAAGGCCCAAAAAGAGGGAGGGGGAATGTGGAAGAAAATTACTGATGAGGATATCCGGTTGGCTCTATTCAATCAGTCAGTTAAGAAGGCACCTGGTCCGGATAGACTGGGATTTAAGGCGATAAGGTTGTTGTGGGAGTGGGATGCTCCCAGAATAATAGCAATCGTCAAAATGTCTTTCAGGTTAGGAGTACACCCGCGAGTTTGGAAGGAAGCAAGGGGGGTGGTTATACCGAAACCGAATAAGCCAGATTATGGAGTCGCCAAAGCATACAGGGTGATAACGTTACTGAATTGTCTGGGAAAAGTTGTTGAGAAAGTAGCAGCTAATGCAATAGCAGAGGAGTGTGAGCGAAGGCAGCTACTTCATGATGGACAGTTTGGATGCAGAAAGAGAAGATCAGCAATAGATGCGGTTGGAAGGTTGATGAAGAGAGTAGAAGATGTGTGGGGAAGGGGGAATACCGCGGCAGTGCTGTTGATGGATGTTAAGGGAGCCTTCCCGCATGTGGCGAAGGGGAACTTGATAAAAAGAATGGAAGAAATGGGATTTGAAGCCAATCTGGTGAGATGGGTGGAAAGTTTTATGGAAGAAAGAAGAGTGATTATGTTGATGGACAGGAAGGAGGGGGACAGTATGGATGTAGAAATGGGAGTTCCGCAGGGGTCGCCAGTGTCTCCGGTACTTTTCGTTATATATCTTTCGGGATTGTTCGGCAAAGTTGAGGAAGAAGAAAAAGAGTGTGGAAGTGAGGGTATATCTTTTGTCGATGATGTGGCATGGGTGGTGGAAGGTGAAGATGTGGGGGAATGCACACAACGATTGGAGAGATGCGCCGCGGAAACAGCAATTTGGGCAAAGGAAAATGCCTGTCAGTTCGACATTGAAAAAACCGAAGCGATATTGTTTACTCGGAGGAGAAACAATAAGGAACCGAAGATGAAGGCCAAGATAAAGGTCGGAAGTCATGAGGTTCAATATAATAAAGAAGCGACGAGATGATTCGGAGTATGACTGGATAGTATGCTGACTCTGAATGACCATACGAAAAAGATTTTTGCGAAAGCAAGAAGGGCTCAGAGTAGGGTGCGATCCTTGATGAGTACGAAAGGATTAAACCCGGAAGGATGCCAACGAATTCAGGTCGCTGCAGTACAGGCCGTTGCGTTATATGGAGCAGAACTGTGGTGGGAGGGACAACAAAATAGAGCGAATGAGGTGCAAAAGATATTGAACGAACAAGGCAGAAGGGTTACTGGATGCTTTAGGACGACACCTCAAGGAGCTTTAATGAATGATGCTGGACTTAGACCGGCAAATGCGATTCTTAATAACCGAGTTAGGCGGTATAAGATGAGGCAAATGATGATGCCCGATGCTACAGGCGGAGGGAGAATGATAGAAATGGAAGGGAATATGGTACGAAGGGTGGAGGGGATTGATGAGTTGATCCCAAAGGATTATCCTCTCGAGAGGAGAAGTTATGAGAGGACCACATTGCCGGAAATAAAGAAAAGGCTGAAAGGCCAAGTGATAATTCAGGAAGAAGAACAAGCACTGGAAGAGGCGAGAAAGGAGAGAGAGGGCTTAGTTCTTTGGACTGATGAATCAAGAAAAGAAGATGAGTGGGTAGGGTGCGCAGTGGTATGGAAAGAAGAAAGATGGAGTAAGAGGAGGGTGCACCTAGGCCGACAAAAGGAAGCGTTTGACGCGGAAATGTACGCGATGTCGGAAGCAGTGAAAATTGCGGATGAGATGTGCGGAAAGAAAGAAGTGAAGAGAGTGACGATTTTTACGGACTCCCAAGTGACTTTATGACAAATACAATCGGACGAACCAGGACCTGGACAAGTACTGGCGTTGCGGACGATGAATTGGGAAAGCGAGTTGACCGATAAAAATATCCAGGTGGAGTACCGGTGGGTACCTGCGCATAAGGGTGTGGAAGGCAATGAAGAAGCAGACCTACAAGCGACAAAAGCAGCATATAAACATTGCGGAAGTTATACCGAAACGCAAAATCCGATAAGACATCTAAATTATGTTTCTTTCGCCCATGTTAGTCGAAGGTTAACTGAGACGAAATGGGAGGAAAGTAAGAAAGAAATAAAAGAGTTGGGGAAGAAATCTAAGCATAGTTACCGGTATGATTTGGTGAAAAGGGGGGGTAACAAAGCGGTGATGACATCCAAGAAATCGATCGCAGCGAGGTTTTATCAACTTAAGACAGGGCATGCTCTTATGGGGAAATACTTAAGGCGAATCGGAAAAAGAAGAGATATGAAGTGTTGGTGGTGTGGGCACGAATATCAGACAAGAGACCACTTGTTCAAGTGGTGTAAAAGATGGAAACGAGAACAGAAGCGGCTTTGGGATGACGGGCAAGAGGGGGAAGATGGGTATGAGGGCGTTACGAAAGTGATGAAGAAGCCGAAGATTAGTTTGCCGATGTCTCTTGTTTTTGCAGAAGAAAAATGTTCGCGAGCACTGTTAGATTTCATTTATCGTACAGATGTTGGCAGGATTAGCGGAGTGGAGGAGGAGGCGGAGAACTCAGATCACGAGGAGTCGAGTGATGGGGGGGGGGTAAAAGTTGTTGTTGTTTTTGTTTGGCAGTTTCTTTTTGTTTTGGGAGAAGAGGACCTGCGACTTTGCTTTTGTTTCTTTATGTTACGGAAGAAGTGGGGAGGAAATGTGTATGGGATATGCCATGGCCGCTAGCGGCCGAATGCAATATGATTACAAACAAACAAACAAACCTCCATACTTGAATTTGAGCCGCCACCTAGACAAAGTTTATTGGTTCTCTTGGCGCCAATTAGTCGCGTCCCCAAGTTGTGCGTGTCCGGACACTTGATATCTCTCATGCCCAGTGTGGTGGCGGAATAAATTCAGCCGACTACAAGCTTGCAAGCACGTGGCTAGACAAACTGGGAACGAGAGAAACACTTGATCACATACTTTCACTTACGTACTCTACATTGATACTTCTCTACAGGATAATTTCTGGTTTACGATCACAAAGAACACCACCAATTTCATCGTATGTCTCAACTTCACCGGTTCTAAAAGCTAAGTCGCCAGAGATTGTGGTAACCGGCCAGTCAAAACCGCATGCACAGATGCAGATGTAAGCGGAATAATTCGCTCGGCTCCAACAACCCACAGAAAACTAAAAGCACAACACCAGAGTCAGTTTGCAAACGCTATCATTTCCACACTTATTGATAAGAGGTCACATTTTCATCACCAAAAATGCGCCTCAGATGGTAGTTGATGGGAAAAAAAGAAAATGCAGGACACATGTACCCCACAAGAATGCGGGGTTGAGAGTGACTATCTATCGTGCATTGTGGAGTACAAATATTCGATCTATGTCCTTCTTTGGTATGGGCGACTCGAGTCCCTTAATTTCTCACTTTATTCTGCATCCATCGCGCGCCCGTTTAGAATGTGGGGTCTTGGAGAGTAAGTTATCACTGTTCTATCACAATGGGTTGCCTGGACTTAAAGATTTGGGTCAGGGACACGATTGAAGAGCAGAAGCATCAGAGAAAATCCCAAGTAATCAAATGGATTGTCGATCCACTCCTACCATTCAAAACCATTCGTACCGAAAGGTCATCCACCATCTCTACACACGACACTAGCACCACTCAAGGCGAAGAGAAAAGGACGTCGGCTGTGGCCTCTAACGTTAGTTCACCGCACTCAGACGCCGACAAAAACATAAAGAAACCATAACACCAATAAACCAGGATCCCGGGTTTAAGCCGACAAAGGATTCCCTTCCGATCCAACTTTTCTATGACATCTATTTCGTCGCCAATCTGTCGACAATAACTTCCGACAAAAATATTGTCGACACAAAGAGTATGTGTGCCGACATCCTAACTTTCGGGTTTCAATTAATAAATATGTGCATTAGGCCTGAGGTCTTATAGCTTATTCTTCGCAATTCTGTGGTTTACGTGGATGCAGGTTACATTTTTCGATCTTCGATTCTCTGTTGACTCGGTCTACGAACGCTTTTGCAAAGTCCTACAGTTCACTACCATGGGAGTATTTGCGGCAAGATCGACTGGTTGGGATCCATTCACTCTGAGCGACAGGAATGGCGACGACTACGAAGATAGTGCCAAAGCTTTCAGAACAGTGTCAATTGCATTGGTGTGTTCCCGGGCTGTTTTAGCACTGCAATATTCTGTTGCTGCAAGATACGCCTGGAAAGACCAGGATAAGACTATTAAGGCGAAACCCATTGTCATACATGCTGCTATCATGTTCGTTAGTGCTTTGGTATACGCGAGTGTTAGTAACTTTTGCCTAATCGGCGCATGTAGGAATTACCATATTCCGGCTCACACTCGTGCAGGTATACCTCGTTTTCACTTTCAAACACGAACTAAGCCAGAGCTGGTACATCTGGTAAGTCTGATCTACCATCACAATCCATAATATGAAGTTCATGCATGCCCCCTAGGTTCATTCTCTTCCCACTCGAAGCCATTTCAGTGATCATCCCCTCTTCGCTAGCAAGCTTGCCAGGCTGGAAAAACACGGGTTGGGATATTGTCAGCTTTCAGAAGGACCGGTTGGTGGACAGGATGGGGACACTCACACTTATTGTTATGGGCGAAGGAGTCATTGTCTTACTGAAAACAGTGAAGTCAGTTACAATTGGAGCTGCCTGGAATGGGAGTATTTTTGGGGTTATTTTCTCGGCCTTACTCATTTCTGTATGTCGAACTCGGATCTAGTCAATGTAGGATAGGTAGCTAACACCGTCACAGTACCTCAGTTGGATGTATTACTTCGACTACACACCGGAAAATGATGAATACGGTACCCTGCAGCAACAAATTTGGGCCGTCCTCCACTACCCGCTTCACGTTGCTCTGGTTGTCTCTGCCGAGACGACACGCCAGCATATCACTGTTCTGAGCTTCGTTCAGACAAGTACCAGGCTGTCGGATTCCTTAATGGTAGCCTACAATACGGAATCTATACAGGTGGTGGAGGCCCTGATGCAGTCGATGGCTAAAAGCGGCACATCTTGCACAGCCAAAAGATACAACAAAACTGACACTGAAGTTCTTAATAGTCTTAACTCCAACAATTACAAGAACATGAAGAGTAATATTACAGAAGTTTTCATTGACATGTACATTGGTTTAACTGAGTATTATGGAGTCAAGTCTATCGTACCGGTCCAGTACGAACGCGAACCTCTGTCAAACATAACGGACACGATCGAACCTGTTAATGAGTTTCTTGAAGGGGTAGACAGTGTCGCCAGTGTCGCCAGTTTTGTTACCAAGACACTCATGATATCGACCGGCGTTGTGTTTCTTGTATACGGACTTTTGGGATTGTTCGTCAGAGGACGCAAGTCCAGTATCTATGATTATGTGTCGGTTGCGCTGCGGTTTGCCGTGGCAGCAGTATTCCTCTCAATGCTAGCCTTGACTGGTGGCCTTAAACAGGAGGGTATAACAAAGGAGAACATTTCAGAAACTTCCAAAAAATTCATTACGAGTAACTGGCCTTTGCCGACGTTTGCGTTAGTCATCCTCGCTGGTGAGTCGTTCTTTCCCCTCGGGACAGTCCTTCCACCGTATACTAAACTAAGAATTGGGATGGATAGCTTTGGTCCTTAGTAAAATAATGGACCATTTTAATTATGAACGGTCGGTTTCCGATACCAATACACAGGAGAATCGGAACGCAGTTAATGGCGGAAGAGTGGGAGGAGCAAATCATGGAGTTTGAGGGGAAATGTGCCGAGTTCTTATTTCTGGTTGTGCATGTCTAACTCATTGGATATGAGGATGGAAATTCGTATGGACTTGAGAATCTTCGATATACCTATTTCCATTTGTATTGTCCTATCAGCAAAATGTTCGTCCGCCTCTTTGGCAATGGATTTTATGATGCAGGAAGACTGGACAGTAGTATATATAACCAATTGATTCGATGTCAGTTAACGTTATCTCCAGTCTACAGATATCTCGAAGTACTAACCGATGTACCTACCTAGGTAACTAGTGTCACCTAAAGTGCGGCGGCTCTGGTGTTGTAATATGGGAACCGTGTGCGTAGACTTAGATACAGAGAGAAAAGAGAAGGTGAAAGTCGCGAGTTATATATGAGAAGTGTGCCCCTTACTACCAGCCCCGCTAGCGGTCAGCTCTATATATTCATGCAACATCTGGATGTGGTTGGCTGGCGAGTGAGAGCCGAAAAGCAAAGCTGCATGCAAAATTTTTGCATGTTTCGGAGGTTGTGTGACTGCACCTCCTTAGATACCAGTAGGATGCTGGATTCGAGCTTTGGACATACTAGTTGGTAGAGCCGTGCCTCTTATGTTCTGCATTCTGCATACTCAATCGAGGCCTAATGTAACTATGATGCAACAGTGGCGTCAAATCTGCGTATATATCCATTCGACTTCCACTCGAGACAATTGCCGCTGTGGACCAAATTCGTCCAAGTCATTGATTCAACTAGCTAAACCTAAGGGTTGTTTGTTGTCAAGTACTCGAGTGCAAGGTGCATTATAAGGGGATACCTACATGCCTATGAGTTGCCAAGAATAGCTTAGCATTTGGAGGCAGCAGTGCGGCGTACGAAGCTAGTCCATCGGCAGGCGGGGAACTAAGTATGGTATAATTGGGGAGGGCATAGCTTGGATTTTTGTTCCAAATATCTAGCCCCCACTGCGAGTGATGTATTGCCAAGGTGCATGTGACGTTTTAAGATGCGAATCTTCAGGTCCTAAGCTTGGATTGGGATTATCGAGGATGCGCTTTCTTCTACGGAAAACTTTGAGATCGACTATAGCGTAGGTCGTTATACGTCCTCATCTGAATCACCACTCTCAGGCGTCTGAACAGGTATACAGTTTTGTCAAATCATGTTCATAACTCGTTGTTGCGTTCGTCGTTAGAACTCGCCTATTCCCCCGCTGTGTATCCCGCCCGGTCATGTATGCCGAGTTCAAAATCCCAACTGTCTACCTCACGAAGGTGTTGAAATATTTACCAGCTGTTTGTGCCGAAAATTTTATCACAATACCGTATGCCCTTCCCACCCTTGCTGGCTGTATTATGGAGGGGATAGTCATAGGTCACTCACAATTTGCTGGGCGTTGCAGCGGAACACAGCATGGTTTATGATTTCCGCTTGCATCTAGGGATACCTCGAAACACGACATTTTATACCTCTCAAAATGTTTTGCGGTATCATAATTAAATGTATGCGGTGGCGGATCATGGCTTTTATTCTAGCTCTCATGATGTATGAATATCTAGTCTATGTACTAAGGGAGGTCCCTCGATTACAGCAACGATTTACTCAGCTCTGCCATGACCGCCTCGACCACCTTCTGATGTACCTCCTTCACTGCCGCCACAACACCCTTATTATCCTTCAGTGTACGTCCCTTGCTAAAGTCCAGCAGCTTTCCATTGACATCTGAGACTACACCCCCGGCTTCTTCGACTAGTAACTTCCCCGCCGCATGATCCTGCCAAAATTAGAACCGCCTCTACTACGAATAAAGCAACACATACCCAGATCTTTTCTTGATACGTTGCCGACGTCGGGAGGCGGAGATACACGTCGCCGTCTCCCCGCGCAATAGAGCCATACTTGGCTTGCGAATCCATCCGCACCGAATCCTTTGTGATGCCGAGCGCCTTTGCGATAGCTGCTTGCTGGCTGTGCGAGGAGTGGGCAGCTTCGACACCCTCACAGAAGGAGGCGCCAGAGAGGTCTGAAATCTTATTCATCATGATGGGGGAGCCCTCGGTTTCTGTGGAGGAGGAAAGCGGTTTCTGTGGGCTTTAGCAAAGAACTCATGGGGTGGCGTGGCACGTACCTGTGTTGCTCCAGCACCCTTGATGGCAGAGAAGAGAACACCACGCTCGCCATCGGGAGACGATGGGTCGACGAGAAGGTTCGGGCATCCCATTGCTCCCACGACGACTTCTCCGTCCACCATCAGCGCGAGACAGACAGCGTATTGGTCGCCGCGGAGGAAGCCTTTGGTGCCATCGATAGGGTCGAGAGCCCAGATACCTGAGCGATGTGAGTATGCAACGTGTGGAAGATGGGTGGTCGGACAGACGTCCGGAGGCGCCGCCCTCGTGGTTGCCGCGGTCAATGAGGTCCATCATCTCCCCATCATCCTTGATGGTGCCAATCTCATCCGAGAGGCTTTTGCTCTCTTCAACGGCGTTTCTGACAAGGTTCCAGACGAGCTCGCGGGTGTTGGCATTTTGGCGGAGAACATCGGCGTCCTCTTCTCCCACGATGGAGTCTCCGGGAAAAGCGTGGAGGACGGCACCGATAACCGCGGACTGTGCACCAAAATCGGCAACTGGAGGCTGTCAACCGAAGTGGGGGAATGGCGGAGAATGGAGGTAGGTACTCGTCACGGGGGATTTGTCTTCCTTGGTTACGGTGCCTTTTACTCGGGAGTGGTAAACGTTGTTTGTAAGGATTGAGGCGCGCCGCACGGCCAATTCGGCGATTTTACGCTCAAGCGCATAGGAAGAGGCCATGGTGAAGATGCGAGAGAAGATGGTGAAGCTGGAGTTGTGGGCTTCCGACGAGTTTTAATGGCGGGGTGGAGATGTTTGGTGGGGTGAACTTGGACGTTGCCTGCATGACGCCATACTAACTGCATAATCTGATAATCGTCACTTGATCTAATCTTTAATCTATACCTTAATCTAATCTCTAATCTGGTCATATCAATCTGATCTCATTGGAGGCATGCTGATCACAACAATTAGCTCTCTTCCCAACACAGCACCACCCATCACCCACACACATCGCCAACTATGCTCTACTCAACAAAACGAAAATGGGACAAGCTCATGAACAATAATGTCACCCCTTTAAACGTCTCGAAGACAGTCCCTACAAAACCAGTCACCGCTCCTTCCTCTCCCACGACTTCGAAAGCTACAACAGCCCCCTCAACACCTGTTGACCCAAAGAAGCGCCGATTCGTGGACCCCCCCAAATCTGCCGGTAGACCTAGCATAAGAGCCGTGTCTCCAACTGGATCAATCCGCTCAACTCGTTCTACGCGTTCCACTGTTACCACTGTCTCTGCCCTTCGCCCAGAGACCAAGGGATACGCCTCTTACGCTCCCTGGGACCGTGATGCCTTTCTATACCGACTCGGCACCTTCCGTTTTGTCGATAAATGGAGCGCGAAACCAACAGCAGTAAACGAAGTCGCGTGGGCTCGAAGGGGATGGGTATGCATTGCCAAGAACCGGGTGCGGTGCACTACATGCCGGAACGAGTTGCTGGTGAAAGTTGAGTCGGACGATGAACAGACTGAACAGGGAAGGGCAGTGGTGGAACGTTATCAGGACATGATAGTGACGGAGCATGATGAGAGTTGCCTGTGGAGGAAGAGAGGCAGCGATGGTGAGTTTGATCCCTGGACTACAGACTGAGCACGCTGATTAGGTGCGTTGCAGATACCATTTACCGACTTCAGCTTTCAAACGCTTCTGTTGCAAGGCCGGCGTTTATGACGAGGTACACGTCGTTGGTCAAGATTCGAAACGAGATCCCACCTTCCCTATCGTATCCCGATGATGTAGAACCAGCGGCATTACACTACCCATCGGATTGCATGGAATCTGGCCCTGTTTTTGAGACCGCAGCAGTGCTGGCGCTGTTCGGATGGCAAAATGAAGATCCAGGGATCCCAAATTTGGTGACGTGCTCGGCGTGTTTTCGACGCTTAGGGTTGTGGCTATTCCACAAGAAGCCGGCAGCTGACGGGCAGGATTCGGAAGGGGGTGAAGCAAGTGTATGCAGATTGGACGTGGTTGGAGAGCATCGTGATGTAAGTACGGACTATTTAATATGTGTATTAGGAGGCTAACAGGAATAGTACTGCCCATGGATCAATGCAGCTTCGCAAGGAAAAGAAGCAGGATGGAAAACAATGCTACGCGTTCTGCAGCACCCTCCAAAGAGCACGTCTGGAGCCGCTAGCATATACAGCGTTGCATCTGTCGCTTCACAGAACTCGCTCAACATGACGAATGCGGAACGAGATGCTGAAGATGACAGCAAACTCAAAAAGTTGAGACGGTTGAAGACTATGTACTTTGGCAAGAAGAAGAAAGAGGTAAAGAAGACAGACAAGGAGAAGGACACCGGGAATGAGAAAGATGCGACGCCGAGCGCGGCGTAGGTGATTGATATGGTGTATGTATGATGGCGCTTGGAATTAATGGTCTGGACTTTGGCGTTACGGAAAACCCTTTATACTTAATCCAATACCTTTTGATCCGTTTTATGTTCAATTCAATATTTTCTACGCATGCCGGTATGCATCCCATCGAACCCTAACCACTAGCGTGCGGCTCATGCGCGCCTTCAGCTCCCCCACATCATGATTCACTGGCGTGCAACTTCTTCATGGACAGTACAACAAGGTGATAGATTTATGGAATCCGACTGGCAGGAGGTAGCACTCCAGATCCTAATCTCATGCCGTGCAGGCTGCTCCTCTAACTTCATATTTTGTCGCGTAGATTCATCGGGTTGCCCCGCTTCAGCAGCACGGCCAAGTGCCCCTTCAACCGACGGCACTTGCCTTTGATACGAACGCGGAGCTACTATGGCTGGGGACCGATCAGGTCGGTGTGCAATTCTGACAGCGTATACTGTAGGAATGAGCATAAGGACGGTTTACTGAGACGATGCACAGGGCTACGTTTCGTCCTTCAATGGGTGCGAGCTTCGGAGATACACGAGCTACCGCGGTCACAACTCTTTGATACCCGTCGAGAAACCCGTGCGGCAGTTATTGTTCAATGAGAGAGGTGTGATTTCACTTGCGGCGAAGAGTCTACATATGTCTTCACGCGGAGGGCCGGCACAGTGGAATCTACAGTCAGTAGTGTCCTGGTCGTCTCAAGGAACTGCGGGTGTGCTGATGGGCTTGGCGTGCGAAGGGATGAAAGATTTCAAAATTTGACGAGTATGGCCTTTACGAGTCGGGGAACTTCGGAGGTACTGGTGGGTGGCGCGCAGTTGCAATTGTTTACGGTCAATTTGGGGAGGGGGACAATTGGAAGTGAGGTTGGTGCTGTGCCTGGGTTGGATAAGATGCGAGAAAGATCTGCTGATTATAGAGACATGACAGATATCGACGGATGAGGATGTTAAGGTTATGAAGCGGAGTTCACGACATATCATCACTGGATCTACAAAAGGTCACATCAGGCTGTTGGATATGAATTCTTTCCAGGTGGTTAAACAGTTCGACCACGTACACACCGGCACCATCTTAGATATGGATACACATGATAATCTTTTGATTACCTGCGGCTACAGCTTGAGGTAGATGGTCTCTTATGCCCTAGAACTGTTATATTAATTACTAAAGGGGCATAGACACGGAAACTACATTGTGGATCCCCTTGTCAAAGTTTTTGATCTCAGAATGCAAAAGGCACTGCCTCCGGTTTCGTTTCCAGGCGCTTCGTTTATTCGGATGCACCCTAAGATGTCCGCCGCGGCTATCATAGGTTCCAACAATGGCCAGTTCCAGATTGTGGATGTGATGAATCCTGGCGCTATGAAGATTTATAACGCTACAGTTTCCTCATATATAACTGCACTTGAACTCTCGCCGACGGGTGATATTTTGGCGCTGATGGATGCAGAGGGAATACTACAGATGTGGAGTTCATTGGGAAAGAGGAATTTTACGGAATTCGGTAACCTAGTTGAGTGGCCTGAACCACCATCCCGACCAACCGTTACCATTACCGATAATACGTATGTCCCTCGCTGCCGGAAAGCTGCCAAGCCGCACTAACCCGAAAATATAAGCCCTTTGAACATGATCGGAATGCCATATTTCAATGAGCCACTTCTGTCAAACTGGGATCCTAACATGATTTTCGAAGTTCCAAGGCAACCACAACAGCGGATAGACCCAGATACCCTTGCACAAACATCTGTGTCTGGATATGCGCCGTTTCATCAAAGGCATCCCAGGAACTACGTGGAGAAATCTAGAGGAACTGATGATGTTGGAATAGTCCCAGCACCAAAGTTTTTGAGCCAGCAGGGCAGAGACAAAAATTCTAGAAATATTGCAGAAGCCGCTATTGCAGAAAGCAAGATGCTATATGGAGACGATGCGAAGAGGCAGTTCGAAGTTCCGCCAATGTACAAGAAACTCGAGATCAAATATAGTAAATTCGGTATCGAAGATTTCGACTTCGCGTGAGCAACCCTGAAAATAGTGTGGAAGGTTTGATGACTGACATTGATAAAGGTTCTACAATGAAACAAAGTATTCGGGACTGGAGACAAACATCCCTAATTCCTATATGAACCCGCTCTTGCAGCTGTACAAGTACACACCGAGGTTACGGAACGTGGCTCTATTTCACACTGCGACATATTGCACGATGGAAGAGTGTCTGCTTTGCCAAATGGGCTTCCTGTTTGATATGCTTGAGAAGGCAAATGGCCAGAATTGTCAGGCTACAAACTTGCTGAAGACACTGAGCTCACTTCCTAATGGTAAGTATTCTCGTCAACATCTGCATCACATTGACTGATCGGAATGTAGCTGCCAGACATGGAGTCCTGGAGGAAGATTCGTCCAGCTCTGGATCATTAACGATGATGATGCAAGGTCTCAATAGATTCCTCTTAGACCAGACGATATATGATCTGAAGAACGCATGGCAAAATACTGAGGAGTCCGAGTTACCGCAGGTATTGCCTTTGTATCCTATCTTCTGCATACGCTAATACATTTATGGAGGTCCTCCTGATCAAAGCGACGAAGCGCCAGCAATGTATGGTCTGTCATAAGGAGACACGACCTATGGGCGACACTGTCACTACTGATCTCATTTACTCGCCAAAGGTATGTCTAACGGTGTGAGGGAGTGTTCTGGGCTAATCCCTACAGCCCCCAGGCAACAAAGCACTACCGACATTTGCGCAGACTGCACGGCAGAGTATTCAGCTAGAGACAACCCAGAAGGGTTGGTGCGATAAATGCCGGCGATATCAGAACCAACACACCCGCAAGTCCATCACAAAATTACCGGATGTCATTACTTTCAATGTCACGACTCAGGATAAGAGCCTGAGTCATGCCAAAGAGTATTGGTCAACGCCCGGATGGCTACCAGATGAAATCGGCTTAACACTTAATAACAAGCTTCTTAACGTCTGGCAGGGTGAAGACCTCAAGAGGGTTGCCAAGAGGAGTAATGATCAGGCAGACTTGAGGATCTACGAACTCGTTGGATTTGTGGCGGAAGTCAAAGAGGAAGAGGCTAAGAAACATATGGTGTCATTCATCAATGGTAGGTCGCCAAGAATTATGCGCTTCTGGCTGCAGCTGACGGGATTATTAAAGTTTCGCTTTCTGCAGAGGCGAGGGCAGAAGGCCAAAGTAATTGGCATCTTTTTAATGACTTCCTTGTACGACCTGTCACAAAAGCAGAAGCTCTAGACTTCACTCCGAAATGGAAGATGCCATCAGTTCTTTGCTTTCAACTCAAATCCGAACGTAGCGTTGTCGATAACTCGTGGAAAAACACAATTGATACCTGGCTTCTCTATTCTGACTTCCCATACCTTGGCCAGCCCCGCCGCGAAGAACAAACAGTCCTCTTAAGTAAAGAAGAAGCACCGCAGCAGGGAACTCTTATCGCCCTCGACGCCGAGTTTATATCCCTACAGAAAGAAGAGAACGAAGTCAAGGCGGATGGCAATAAGGTCATTGTACGACCCAGCCGTCTGGGACTCGCTCGTGTCTCGGTACTTCGGGGACAGGGCGAGCTCGAGGGGATACCATTTATTGACGACTACATCGCCACCAAGGAACCAGTCGTGGACTTTCTGACAGAGTACTCCGGCATCCATCCCGGCGATCTGGACCCAGTTATTTCCCGCCGCGCTTTGGTCTCACTGAAGGTGGCGTACAAACGCATGTGGATCCTCTTGAACCTGGGTTGCACATTCGTCGGCCACGGCCTACTGAAAGACTTCCGCATCATCAGTTAGTACCTTCCATCACCGCTCTTCTCCTCATTCTAACATGCATGCAAAGACATCCACGTCCCCCGCGACCAGGTGATTGACACAGTCGACCTGTTCGTCCTCCGCTCAACACAGCGGAAACTGTCATTGCGATTTCTTGCGTGGGTGGTGCTTAATGACCATATCCAGACGGAAACACACGACTCCATTGAAGATTCCCGCACGGCGCTGCGATTATATAGGAAGTACTTGGAGTATGGAGATGCCGGAGTGTTTGAAGAGGTTATGGATCGCATTTATTCAGAGGGAATGAGGTGGAATTTTAGACCTCCTACCCATGTCGCGCTTCCAGTCAAGGATTTGCAAAGGCTAGACCCTGGTATCCCAAGGAGTGAGGGCGCTACCCCGCAGCCAGGGAAGTGATATGTAGGATTGTGGAGGGATAGGAACTGGTCGGGGGATACACGTTGATTACCTTTTGCTTTTTGGATGCAGTATTTACCGGAATTGAAGATGATGGCTTTTGATTCACCTCATCCCGAATAGAACGAGACACAGAATTTGGATATAGGAAGTGTTAGCGGAGAAGTTCCAATACGGCCTCAACGCTGGTGAGGTGCGTTGTGTCACCTGGTTTGTGTGATGATACATATGGTGACGTCATACAGCCTATGAGATTTACATGATCGTAGACGGATAGTGTTGTAAGAAACAACACAGAGATTAAGTATAGGTACTTCAGTGCGGTGGTTTATGGCTCATTGGATGAACACTAGGATCAAACATAACCAGAGCTATTCATGATCATAGTGACTCATGTCGTACAGGTATGCTATCAGTAGTAGTAATGGTGGACCATCAGTCGCTCACCCAGCACCATATACCCTGGCTTCAAATATTTTAATATCTTAAAAACCAATTCTCTTCACTGTTTGCATCTCTGATTTGTCTTGGCGCGGCCCTGCCATCACCAATTTTCTTCCCTGCAAGCTTTAGCTTAAGTGCATTTGAAACGTAACCCCACCATCCCGCCGAACCCCTCCTTACAACCCCACCGGACCACGTCGGCGCTACAACCACCACCACCTCACGCTCTCTCCTTCAGGATTTGCCGGTTCACGAATCGACAATCACCAACCATGTCGAACACACCAAACTCTTGGGAGGACGCTGCCGACGAAGACTTGTCCAACCGAACCCAGAACCTGAACCTCCAGCAGCAGCAGCAACAGCAACAGCAAGGTCAACAACAGCAGCAGTATAGGGCACCTGCTTTCAACCCTACCGCATCCTTCACACCCGGAGCAGCAGCTTTCGTTCCAGGGCAACAAAATTATGGTGGTTACGGTGGTGCCGGGTACGCTCCGCAGCAACAGTACCCCCAATACGGACAACAGCAATACCCGCCGTATAACCAATACAACCAGTACCAGCAATACGGACAGCAGCCGTATGGACAGTATAACTACCAGGCGCCACAACAACAGCAACAGCCACAGCCATACCGACCGCCTCACCTCCAGCAACAGCAACAGCAACAGCAACAGCAACAGCAGCAGCAGCAGCAGCCACAACAGCAGACTCCGCAAATTGCAAAAAGGGGCGACAACACCACCGGGACCATTACACCCAAGGCGGCTGCCCCCGCGCCTGCAGGCCCAGCAAAGGTGCTTACCATTGGCGGCGACGGTTCTGCTACAAAGGCGAAAGTTCTCACTATCGGCGGCGACTCCTCAACTCCCGCAAAGGTGTTGACGATCGGCGGAAGCACACCCGCGAAGAAAGAAGAGCCTAGTGATAAGCCCGAAGCCGGATCAAAGGTTGCCGCGGCCAAGGCTGTCGCAAAATCCACCACTACGAGCGGCAAAACGTCTCCTTCCCCTGCCGATGGCCGCTCCTCACCTGCACGATCCGCAGCCGAGAAGGCACAGCAGAAGCGCGAGGCAGATGCAGTTGCTAAGCAACAGGAGGAAGAGGTCGATGATTCTTTAATTGCAGAGCTTTACGGAAAGGTCAGTTACTTCCACCACACCAACCCGTGACTAGTTATGCCAATAAAGGAACAGGAGCACGTAAACCTCGTTTTTATCGGTCACGTCGACGCCGGCAAATCCTCCCTCGGTGGCGCGATCCTTTATGCAACAGGCATGGTTGATGAACGGACTATGGACAAGTTCAGGCGCGAGGCAAAAGAAGCTGGTCGTGAATCTTGGTACCTCTCCTGGGCCCTCGATCTCACCCGCGAAGAACGCGCCAAGGGTAAGACTGTTGAAGTTGGCCGCGCCTATTTTGAGACCGAAAAGCGACGCTACACCGTTCTCGATGCTCCAGGTCACAAGAACTACGTCCCCTCCATGATTGGCGGGGCCTCACAAGCCGACGTCGGTATCCTTGTCATTTCCGCGCGTAAGGGAGAATATGAAACTGGCTTCGAGAAGGGCGGACAAACCCGAGAGCACGCTGTACTTGCAAAGACTCAGGGTGTCAACAAGTTGGTTGTCGTTATCAACAAGATGGACGATTCCACCGTTGAATGGAGCAAAGAGCGCTACGAAGAGTGTTCTACTAAGCTGTCACAGTTCCTCAAAGCAACAGGTTACAACCCAAAGACTGGTATCTCCCCACCAACATCCCTCGGTGTAGTAAATATACTAACACCGAATCAGATGTCATGTTCATGCCCCTCTCTGCGCTCACCGGTATCGGACTAAAGGAACGCATTCCTAAGGGTGTGGCGGATTGGTATCAAGGCCCCTCATTGCTCGAATACCTCGACAACATGAAAGGGCTTGAGCGCAAACTCAAAGCGCCATTTATGATGCCAATCTCGGGTAAATACAAAGACATGGGTGTCGTGGTTGAAGGCAAAATCGAGTCGGGAATCATCAAGAAAGGTAGCTCCCTCCTCATGATGCCTGGACGCACACCTGTCGACGTAGTCGCAATCTACTCCGAGTCGGAAGACGAACTTGCCAATGCATCCTGCGGGGACCAAGTTCGTCTGCGTGTCCGTGGTGTCGAGGAGGAGGATATTATCCCTGGCTTCGTCCTCTCATCGTCAAAGAACCCAATCAGCTGCGTCCAAGCCTTCGAGGCGCAGATCCACATTATCGAACTAAAGAGTATTCTCACTGCTGGATTTACGTGTGTCATGCATGTGCACACTACCGTCCAGGAGATTACGTTCGCAACGCTGCTGCATAAGCTGGAGAAGGGAACTGGGAGGAAAAGTAAGAAGCCGCCGGCGTATGCGGCAAAGGGTATGTCACCACAGTTCACTTCACACCATACTTTCCAATTAACACCGTATAGGTCAAGCTATTATTGCGCGGTTGGAGGTGGCGGGAATGGTCGCTATTGAGACGTATGCGGATCATCAGCAGCTGGGACGGTTCACGCTGAGAGATCAGGGACAGACTATTGCGATTGGAAAGGTTACGAAGCTCATTAGGGAAGAGTAAACTGCAGGTGCTGCAGAAAAGTTGTTTTGTTTTTGTTTTTGAGCTGAGGTGGGTGGGACTTTTGTGTGGCTAGATGGGTTTCAGGGCTGGGTTTTTTCTTTATTTCCTCTTTTGACTATGGATATGGATTCGTTGGAATACATATAGCTAGAATCCACGGCGTGATTGTTACTTTGGATGGTTCGGTGACTTGTTGATTGACTTCTCTATCTCGAGGGCCAGAGGACCGTATATGTACAATCTCCCATATGCGTACGCGTATGCTCTATCTGACATGAGACGCATCACCCTGGTCCTGATGCATATCCTCATACAGCCACCATCTTCATACAAGACATCAGACGGTGCTGAGACTCACGATCCAAGTACACATGCAACAGTGATCGTGATTGGTGAGGCGGGTGATGGGTGTAGTTCGTGGTGGAGGTTGAAATAAGGTTGGCACTATTGTGGTCTGTTTCGTTTTGCCGAATTGTGGAGAACCCAACCTCCCAACACACCCTGAGATTGCTGTACATTCCCTTGGGTATTTAGTTGCGATCAACATTCGAAGGTAGGTTATCTCGCTCATTGTGTAAGGAGCCACAATCCGTTCATTTGCTCCCATCCTCAAACGCATATGAGCACCACGGCGGCTTTGAAGTCGGAGAAGGTCGCTGGGTATGTATAGAGGTGACAGGGGAGACGGCAACGGACGAGGGCGTTTTATGGCCTAATAACCTATCCGGACGGCATGAGCGGTTGGTTGTAAACTGCAGTTAGTTCCCGGGTTTGGCTTTAATTATTCTCAACGGCATTCTGACTATCCTATTCGTTATGATTCCTTTTTCATGTATATATGACTAGCCACGAGTGGTAAATTTACAGTGCAAAATTGAGTCTTTATTCTTGTCTTCTGCATACCTATCTCCTTCGTAATCTTCTAGGATTGCTTTGCGCAATATCTCTCTATCTTCTCTATCACACAACCTCTTAAAACCCTCTCTTTCTAGGCAATAAAATCAGTCTACAAATATCCTGCCGACCGAAGCGAGTGCTAATATTAGAGACTGAGGGTCTAAGGCAAATCCAATTCACGTTCGAGAATTCTCACCGATTTACCTAACTAACTAACAATGTGACCTAGATTTACCAGCAGCTATGTGCTCGAAAATTGGCTACCTAACAAGTTTAGTGATCATCCTTCCAATTGTGAAAGCCATCTCCGCAAATCCAATATTTTTGTTAGTTAAGATTCACCTAGTCATGCTATAACCGTTGGTTTGTATGCTGATCTGCCGGAATACGCAACTAGAAGGCTTTCGCAACTGGGGGCTTTCCACAAAAAAGAGTGAGGATTCTCACGTCCATATTTTTAGCCGAGGTATCGGCGATCTGCGCTCCTCGGTGCCTGATTCGCCGAAGCCAATTAAAATACTCCTGCACGATTGACCCCAGCCAACCACAGAACAGTGCCACCTGGCAGCTGATAATCTAGCAACCCCGCGTTCCAAGTGTTTTTATTCACTATCGTTATCGTCCTCTATCGAAAATCTAGCATCACACAATGCCAGCCCAAGACGAACAAAAGCCCGAAGTTAGACACCTCGAGATATGTCCAAACGGGGATATGGAGATTTCTCTCCAGTCAGGAGCCGACAACGTTACGTACCGATACCAAGTCTCTTCGTTACAACTCTGCGCATGCTCCACCGTCTTCCGTGCCATGCTGGGTCCAAAATCATCTTTTGCAGAGGCAGTGGAGCTCCGCAAGAACCGCCTCGAACTCCTTGAGACTGACAGCCTCGATACTAAGGAGCTTTACAAACTCGAGGTCGAAGACCACGACCCTACAGCTCTGGCAGCGGTCTTCAGTGTTATTCATACGCGCACCAAGAATCTTCCCGATAATATTCCATTTGAGGGCCTCCTGCAGATTGCGATAATCTGCGATTACTACGATTGTGCTGCCGCGATGCGACCATGGGATGACATGTGGATGAAGCCATGGAAGGGGGAAGCGTTGACCACCGGCTTTGAAAGCTGGTTGTTTATTGCACGAGTATTCGAGGAGGAGACTGTATTTTGGAATTTATGCCAGAGGCTTGTTAGAAATAGTATCGTGGACGACGGGGAATTCAAAGTCCTGATAAGCAAGGAGGCTGGAGCTAGAGTAGTGAAGAAGTTGCCCAGTCACATCCCCCAGGGTGCGTGGGTTTGACTTCCCCCAACTGTGCAAGGGATGAGGCTCACATTAATACAGAGATTCTCCTGAAACAACGGAAGAATATGTGCCAGGAGCTTGTCAAGTTATACCGCGAAGTCTATGACCGATATGAGGACAATACCAAAACTCACTGCATCCACAGCAAACAATCAAAGCTCTGCGATTATTTCATATTTGGCGAGCTTCACAAGGAGCTCAAGGCCTCCAACCTGTTAAACGAGGTGAAACACCATGAATGGACTCCGGAGTACATCGTGACGACTGTCGAAACGATTCTTAATACTATTTTTGACCACCTATGCAAGCCGGCTCGGTTCGATGGCGAAGATCACCAACAGTGCGGTTCATTTCGAGCTACTGTGATCAATTATATGAAATATGCGCTGGAAGATTTGGTACCGCTATCCTGGACGTCAACAGAAGAGTACGCTGGAGTAAGGGAAAAGAGCTGGGACAATTTATTGCTTCCGAGTAACGAACGCAAAGGTTTAGAGGAGATCGAAGCGGAGAAGAGTTGAATGAATAGTTGCTGTAGCAAGTTGGAGACGCCTTTTGTAGCTTGGTTAGTGATGGGATGAGACAACAAAATGAAAAAGCTTTTATAACCTCTCGTCTTCTTTTGGCCCATCTCTATCTGCAGGAGATTTACAACACATGTAGTTATACGGATTGTTCATCTTTCTTTCGTCATACCCTTAGTGGAACCGGTAGAAGTCTCGTTCTTGGCGCTTGGACATATAGAGTCCCGGTGAGTGTAATTCTATGTACTACTAGCCTATTTCCATTCTCTACTGGACCGAACCGGTCGGCGGTACTCTTACGGGGATTCAACTTATAATATAAACAACTAAAACAAGTGATACGAAGGAACGAATAGTGCCGGCGACGAAAAAATGGTTAGTAAAGGTTGAAAAATGCGCATATGTTCCGATCCCGTTCTCAAGTAATTTACTTTGTCAAGAGGCCGGCCCGTTTACCAAGTGGGCCACCTCTTGACCAAGAGCCTACTTTGTAACCGGGTTGACCTGTTTGCAAAGTGGAAGGATCCAGTTATCAAGCAGTGTACTTGGTGACTGGACCCGACCAGTTGTCAAGTGAGTGGCATCATCAACAGAGTTAATGACTCCTATCACCCAAATCTCCCGACTGATATCATCTTGCAATATGATCCACTGACCTGATTCCAGTCGACTCATGCCCATCACTATTTGGGTGGGCTATCTGTTGACACGTGCGCATTGCAGTGGGCATAGAAAACTCGTCGATTGTCTAAGTTCTTCAGGGAGAGAAGAGAAAAGGAGAAACTAAAGGACATGATGTCAAGAGAACTATACTGAAAATGACAACCCATGTAATATCCAAGCAATCACATGATGCTCGTCGATGATCTTGGCAAAAGCCCAGCATTTCCGTCAACACTATCTAGATACCCTACTTTCACCCCCCCCCTTAAGTACTGGCCTTGCAAACTGTCACGGTATTGGAAATCTGCTCAACCCTGGGTCTGTACCCGAATCTGACAGCTGGTAGCTGCAGACTGACCAATTTATTCTCGACATTGTGTATATAGAGAGACCGGTAGACAATAAGAAATACTATCGGTCCCGGACTTTACTCTCAGCTTCTACTACTTCCAACAATCTTCTCATCTTTATTGCTAGGGCAAGAATCCAAGTTGACCCGTAGCAAGTATGATCTTTATCCCCTACACGCTTGGGTTTTGGGAAATTGGTTGCTTTACTCGGGTGGCAAATAGGAGCATCACTGATTGGCCAACTCAACTTCACATGTGGCAAACCAGTGCTTGTTTTATTAGTCACTTCAACCGATCGACAAGGTCAATTGCCAGAACAGAGCGACGCAACCAATTTCCCAAAACCCGAGCGTGTAGGGGGTAGCTAAGTCAGCTTAAAAGGTGGCCCTGTCATCAAGTTCTCCACTTGGCCAATGGATTGGGCCTGCTTGCCAAATAGGTTGGCCCAGTTGCAAATCGTGCCCTTGTTAAGTGGGTTCCTACCTTGTGCAAGCTTCACACACTACTCACTGACTAGGTCAAATAACGGTATGATTGGCTAGATTTCCAGTATGTAAAGAGTACAAATTCTCACTTAGATATACCTAAGACCTACAGTTCGTATTGCAGCGGAGATATCGGTGATTCATGGCTCGGATCTGATTCGCTAAGGCCAACTAAAACCGGCGTTTGAATCAAAGATTTATTAATACTGTTGCTTCTTAGACCTCACCAATCACAGACAACTGCCAGTTGGCAGCCGAAAAACCAGCAAACCCGTGTCCCAAAACGCCTTCCGCACCATCACCATCACCCTCTATCGGCAATTCAGCATCACAAAATGTCAGCCCAAGTTGAACACGAAACTAGCCATCTCGAAATATGCCCTGGCGGGGATATGGAGATTTTACTCCCGTCAAGTTCCGACAACGTTACATACAGATACACCGTATCTTCTCTCCAGCTTTGTGCATGTTCCCCCGTCTTCCGTGCTATGTTAGGACCAAAATCATCATTTGCAGAGGCAGTGGGGCTCCGCCAGCACCGTTTCCTTGAGACCGACTCGGATGGCTCCGGGCCCGATGTTGACGGGCCTTACAAACTCGAAGTCGAAGATCACGACCCTACAGCACTTGCGGTAATCCTCAATGTCATGCATGCGCGCACCAAAGATCTTCCCGACGAAATTCCTTTTGACGGCCTCCTCCATATTGCGATCATCTGTGATTTCTACGATTGTGCGGCGGTGATGCGACCGTGGGATAATATATGGATGAAGCAATGGAAGGAATCTGCGGAGACTTCTGGCTTTGAAGGCTGGTTGCTGGTTGCGCGGGTGTTCGGGGAGAAGGATATCTTTGGGGATTTATTCAAGAAGATTGTTAGAAATAGCATTGTGGAAAATGGGGAATTCAAGGTTGTGGTGAGCAATGAACCGCGAGTGGTGAATAAGCTAGACAGTCATATTCCTCAGGGTATCGTGGATTTCGACTTCTCCAATAGTAACGTAAAGGAAGGTGCTTACAGTGGTTTCAGATGCCCTGCTGGAACAACGAGACAAGCTGTGCAAGAAGCTTGACAAGATATGGCGCGAAGTCTATGATCGATACGAGGACAATACTAAGATCCACTGCACCCACTCAGCCCCATCTAAGTCCTGCGATTATTATATGTTTGGCGCGCTACACAAGGGGTTCAAGGTCGCTGGCTTTCTCACTGATGTCCAGCACCATAGCTTGACTCCGGAGAACCTCGTGAGTAACGTCGAAAAAGTTCTCGAAGCGATTTATAATCACCTCGGCAGTTCTGTTATACTCGACAACAACCATCATCACAATTGTGTAGATGTTCGAACTGACGTTGTTACTCGTATGAAATCTGTACTTGAAAACATGGAACCGGTGCGCTTGGCATTGGCGCAGGGAGGAAGCTGGGACAGGTTTTTGCAACTGGGGAGCGGGCGAGGAAGTTCAAGGAAGGTCGGGTGAGGATACGTTGAAGAAGGACGAACGTTGTGGCAAGTTAGGAAGGGGTTTCTGTAACTCAGTTAGTGTACGGGGTTGAGACAGTTAATGATCATGAAAAATGCAATTATTTATCTCTCTCACGCACCCTCGTCTTTAAGTTTCTTAATTGATAAGAGTTGACGTGGAGCAGGACAACTAGTTATAACAGGGGGATTCCATTAACTCCACACCATCCACCCATGCCAACTCCACAAATATTGCCCTGATTAAGACGCTTGTTAGACATCAAATAATCTACTCGATGCGCTCTAAATGTTCGCCCTTTCAGATCGTGAATTTACTGAGCCATTCTCGAGCGGCGCCTAATTTTGTGTATTTGGAGCGAGGACACTTCTGAGGGCGCGGAGATGAGTGCACCTTGAGCGTGCATCTGGGAGTATGCAGTCAAGCGCGCCTGAGAGAGCGGAGTCGAGTACATCCGGCGCCCCTCCGGACCATCCCTCTAACCATTCCCTCCACCGTCCCTACCAGCAGATTGCCGCGGTGAGGCGCGGTCGAAGAGGTACATTATCTCACACAGGCCGGAGAGACATTATTTGCAACTGAATTTCTCAATACCGAATAATTCTAGGTTCAATTGCTACTAGATTAGGTGAAGAATTCGCAACACGCTTTCGGAGACTGGTTACAGATCTGCACACTGGATTCAGAAACCTAGCAACAGTGCGGTAATCGCCTTTGTTTCTTCACCGAAACAATATAAACATACAGAAGAGTTAAAGCGAAGGGCACACGGAAGGGCCATGGCCCGCCTTCCTAGCTCAGCTGAGCTTGCAGAGATTGAGGTTCGAAAGCGCAAGAGAGCTATGTCACCCTCAACAGCTCCCGCATGCTTCAGTCCAGTAGCAGAAGTATCAAAAGGGTTCCAACGGGTTATTCGTCAAGCTAATATGTGAGGAACAAGCTTGTGAAGATGCAACTCAGGATCTGGAGCTGCTATGGATTGGACTTGGAAATAGAATTGCCTGTGAAATCCAGAATATTAGTTTATTTGTTTTAGACACACAGGAAAACATTAGATTAATAATTACATTTCCAAAAGAGCAATAAGAATTGTGGTAAGCGAAAGAAGCTAGATGCAGAGTCGGTCAGAGGGTGAGGATGAGCATGAGGATGATGAGGGTTCGTATTTGTCGTGGTACGACGGGTTAGAATCACAAGCTATGATTCTTTTGTAGAGTAGTTTTTAGGTTTGTATTATTTTCTTTCTATATGCACCACAGTGCTTCACCGCGGCAATCTGCTGGGAGGGCGATGGATGGATAGTGGGAGGGATGGTTCGGAGGGGCGCTGAGTATATCTGGATGTATAGACTAGCAAAGCGGCGGGTGGCGAGTGGCATTTAAGGCTGGCGGGTGGCCGCAATCATGACTCGGTCGATCTATTGGCGTGAATCTTATCTTCAGACACAGCCAACTCAATGGGATTTCACAATGCCTCACGGCCATGGTGTTGATAATTTCAGCCATCTCTCCTTCAGCAATAGTGAACAATTAGAAACTTGGTGAGAGAAGATTTCCGACCAATTTTTCCAACAGAATCTGCAGCCCGATTCCCATCGATTAGATGTATGCATGCGGACACATTCCGCCTGCTAATGATTCCAGTAGTCCGGGGGTAAACCAGTCCGGTCCGGTCCGGTCCGATTCCGGACTGAGCCCTACCTTAGATCGTGTCATGCTCCAGTTCAGACCGGGATCGTCCGGACTGGTGGAATCATTGCCGCCTGCCAGTGAGCTACTCGTGCTGGTCATGATGGTGGCGGTGATGGTAACGGTGATCACACTTAGATGAGGAGGTTTGTTATGTCAATGTTAAAGTTTCTATAGTTCTAGACTTTCTTATCGGCCCAAAGTAACAAGTTTCTATCGCTAGCGGCTCAAAATTTCCGTCACTGTTAGCGCAAAGCTTCCTGCAACAAAAAGCTATTCACCCTATGCACTCTCTCAAGCGGGCTCTCAAGCGAGCTCTCAAGTAAGCCCTCAGGTGCTCTCTTAAGCACACTCTCCAGTGTACTCTTAATCATAGTATCGATAGTGTATAGTACCAGCGGATGCCTGTTAGCAATAAAGACTCGCATAGGCCCATAGGCCCATAGACTTTGCCAGCCATATAGACTTTCAAAGGTCTACGCGTGGATGTCTATAGGTTCACTATAGACTGTGCGTCGCGCAGGGGTCCACGGGAAGCTTATTATGGCTGCGCGTAACGAAGCCAATAGTGGATTTGCACTTTTGCCGGTGTACGAAATTCTTGGTCGTTGTCGATGCCTGATAATAAATTCGTTTTAACTAGATGAAATCACTTCAATCGCATCTTGTCAGTGTGATATATGTGTTCCGACCCCGTTGTCAGGTAATTTACTTTGTCAAGAGGCCGGCCCACTTAACAAGGGGCACGCTTTGCAACTATTTGGCAAGCAGGCCCAGTCCATTAGCCAAGTGGGGAACTTTGTGACAAGGCCACCTTTTAAACTAGCCCCGCTATAAAGATCTATACTTGCTACTTGGGTCAACTTGGGTTCTTGCTCTAGTACTAAAAATGATAAGTAGCGGAAGTCGCGACTAAAGTCCAAAAGCGATAGTATTTTCTTATTGTCTACTAGTCTCTCTATATAGAGTACACAATGACAAGAACAAATTGGTCAGTCTGCAGCTATCGGCTGTCAGCCTTGGGTACAGATCTAGGGCCGAGTAGATTTCCAATACGGAGAGAGTTTACAAGGCTAGTACTTAAGGGGAGTTAGTGGTCTCAATACCTTAATCTAGCTCGTAGCAGCTCTAAAGCTACACTATCTGAGCAGTTTTGGCACTCGGCTGAACTGGGCGAATTCTAGCAGTTCCGAACCAGTTTGAGCAGCTTTCGAGGGTTTAAAGTTTTGTACTATGATCGCGTATGCTCCGTCCTATGAGCGAGCCCTCCAGTTTGTGAACTGGAGAGGAAAGTTTGAGATATTTTTGACCAATTCGCGAATTGGAACCAACTGACAAACCAACAAACTTCTATAATTCCATACCGTTTTCAACACGAAGAATCTCACTGCACATGCTGAAATAATATGCTCTGAAATAATACCTAACCCTGCCATTGCATGGCAACATCCGCTTGTTTCCCAAACTAGTTTCACACTTAGCTCCCAGTGAAGTTCAGAGATGGATGGTGGACATGATAATGGTAGAATGCACATACAGTCGGTCATAATATAACTATCCCCTACACGCACGGTTTTTGTAGATTGGTTGCAGAACTTCGTTCTGGCAATTGCACTTGTCGATCAGCTGTAATGACCAATGAAAGAGCGCTGGTTTGCTACAGATCGGCGTCTGATTCAATCAGCGATACTTTTATCCGCCACCTGAGTTCTGCAACCAATCTACAAAAACCGAGCGTGTAGGGGATAGCACCATAATCTCACTGGGGCAAGAAGTAGGGCGTTGTCATGTTGATTACTTATCTTATCTTAAGCTTTAAATTTCCCCAGTTAGTGGTGTAGTTTTCCCAAATATTTACTTAAACTCGGAAACTTGCAGAAAAAATTCGCGATATTTTTGTCTAGTTCGCGAAAAATGTCTTTAATTCACGAACTGGAGCCAATTCGCGAACGGGACTCTCAAGTTCACGAACGGGCATAGTTCGTCTATTGGACGGAACATGTACATTTACATACAGTGAGTACAGTAGTCAGTATCAACAACATCTGAGAACAGTCTGTATGCTTCAAATTGATATCAACATTCATTTTGAGAACTGTCCCTTCTACAACCTCACCACAAGCGTAGTGCTAGTACCGCATGGTGTAAGCCCAGGTAGGTCAATTAGACAGAACGATGACGCTGACAACGGTGACGGAACATCATTATGTTGACTCAGGATTTAGCTCAAAGGTCTACAAGCTGCGATAATAGCCTACAAGTACTGGAAGACCATCGAAGCTACTAGAAAGGACTGAAGAGTGATTGCTAATGCTTTGAGTCATTTTTGTAGACTCATTGACGAGTTCTCACTCGCCACTCTCCATGTCGTGTATGTTACTTTGGATACTTGAAAGGCTTGTTGAATGACTGATATCTCGAGGGCCCAAGGAGCTGAGACTCTGTATGTTACAATAGTGATGATAGAGAGGCTTGATTCTTAAATAGAGTCTGTCTACGTGGGAGCTTGTATGCTCTTATATACGGCATTCAGAGTATACTGAGTCCCGAATGACCGTCAGCCCGATGATATCATGATCTCCATCAGCCCAGTTGAAGCCCATAAGCCTTACAAAGGGAGGCGATCCATATATGCAACAGTGTATATAAAAGCGTAGATTTTCCCTTTGATAGCTTTTGTAGAATAGAAAATTCGACCTCTTCTTGTGCAGAGATATTGTTCTCATCACATAATGACTTCACTGAAACGAACCTTAATGTGAGCCATAGCCTTCCAACCCGAGCAGCAGTAAAGCAGCTACATAGTGGTAAGTGGCAACGAGACTAATTCAGAACAGCCATTGGGCTGAACCGTAGACGGCTGCTCGAGCCGTAGTCGGGCCGCGCTACTGAGACTAGGGGGTGAAAGTAGGGTATCTAGATAGCCCACCCCAAATAGTGATGGGCGTGAGCCCAGTGGAATTAGGTCAGTGAACCGTACTGCAATAGATGGTCTCAGTCAGAAGTACTGGGTGATAGGGGTCATTAACTCTGTTGATGAGGCCACTCACTTGACAATTGGTCGGGTCCAGTCACCAAGTACACTGCTTGATAACTGGACTCTTCCGCTTTGCAAACAGGTCAACCCAGTTACAAAGTAGGCTCTTGGTCAAGAGATGGCCCACTTGGTAAACGGGCCGGCCTCTTGACAAAGTAAATTACTCGACAACGGGATCGGATCAAATTGAGCGCCGATATTGGAGGTTGTGGGTATAATCCAAATACATATTCACGCTTGGGAATTTATCCAACTAACAGTATGATTGACAAGATTTACCAGCAGTTGTGGGATAAACAGGATTCCCATTCGGATTTGTCCGGGGCCCACGGCCCGCATTACAGCGGAGGTATTGGCGATCTGTACGACTCGTACGTCTGATTTGCTAAAGCCAATCAAAGTACTTGGTTGAGTCAGATTTTTCAGTGCTGCATGTTAGACCCCTGCCAATCACTGACCAGTGCCACCTGGCTACTGACAATCCAGCAAGTCCGCGTTCCAAGCGCCTTTCACCACCATAGCTATCGTCCTCTATCGACAACTCAGCATCACACAATGTCAGTCCGGGAACAGAAAACTACGAATCTCGAAATATGTCCTGGCGGGAATATGGAGATTGTACTCCCGTCATCTTCCGGCAACGATACGTACAGATACACCGTCACTTCGTACCAGCTCTGCGCGTGCTCCTCCGTCTTCCGTGCCATGCTGGGACCAAAATCATCTTTTGCGGAGGCAGTAGAGCTCCGCCGGCGCTATTTGCTTGAGAGCGACAGTCCAGATCCTGACAGACTTTACCAACTCAATGTCAAAGACCACGACCCTACAGCACTTGCGGCGGTCCTCAGTGTCCTACATGTGCGCACCGAGAATCTCCCCGACGAGATCCCCTTTGAGGGCCTTCTGCAGGTTGCGATCATCTGCGATTACTATGATTGTGCGGCAGTGATGCGGCCATGGGATGACATGTGGATGAAGAAGTGGAAGGGATGTGCGCAGACTCCTGGCTATGAAAGTTGGTTATTTATTGCGCAGGTGTTCAAGGAGAAGACAATCTTTCGAAATTTGTCTAAGAGATTTGTTAGAAAGAGCATCATTGAAGACGGAGAATTCAAAGTCCTAGTGAGCGACTCGCCTAATAGAGTAGTAAAGAGCTTAGACCGTCACACCTCCGAGGGTGTAATGGGTTGGACTTCCCTCAATAGTACGAATGACGGGGCTCACTGTGGTACAGATACCCTCCTAAAACAAAGAGGCAATATATGTCGGGAAGTTGTCAAGATATATCGTGAAGTCTATGACCGGTACGAGGACAATACCAAGATCCACTGCACTTACAGCTCTCCGTCTGAGCTCTGCGATTACTTCATATTTGGTGAGCTTCACAAGGGGCTTAAGTCCGCTGGTTTTCTTACTGAGGTGGTGCACCATCACTGGACTCCGGAGCACCTCGTGAGTGCTGTCGGAAATGTTTTTGAAACGATTTTTGATCACCTCAACATCCCCGTTCGATTCGACGGCCAAGATCACTACAAGTGTTTTTCATTTCGAAAAGAATTTATCGATCGTATGAAATCTTTACTTGAAGAGTTTGAAACAGTGCCGATATCCTTGAAGTCAGCAGTGGAGAATATCATGGTAAAGGAAAGAGTCTGGGTCAATTTATTGCTTGCGAGGGACAAACGCTGAAGTTCAGGGGAAGTTTAAGCCGATACAGGCTGAGATGATGATTGAAAGAAAAATAATAGTGGTAACTAGTTGGAAAATGGTTTTTTGTAGCTCGAATAGCTATAGTAGTGGGGTGATACAGTTAAATGAGAGAACTTTTATACCCTCTCGTCTTTTGGTCCATCTCTATCTCCGGGTTAATTTACAACACCTCCAGCTCTACTGATTCTCCGGTTTTCTTACGTTATCCCACACTTGAACTAGAAGCCTCTTTTTCAGCATCGGGACAACGCATGAACTCTGCGGCGTGAGTCTATGAGCTGCTCTTCTGCTTCCACTCTCTGCGGGACCGAACTGGTTGGCAGTACTCTTGATTTGAACGAATTTTTGGGCTTTATAAAGATGAAAATAAGTGATAGGAAGAAGGAAAGAATTGTGGCAGCGATGAACAGATAGCTAGTGAAGGTTGAAAAAAGCGCGTAGGAGACTAGACTTTGTTACGATATAAAGGAGAGAACCGTGTGAATAGACTACGGTATAGAGGAGAGAAACTCGAGATATATACAGGGTAGTTGAGTGCTTTATGCCCTACCGGCTGGGTGCCTTGCCATCAGCTCAGCTGAAGCTCAGCTTGGTCAGGTCCATATGCAACAGACTTTGTTATTTTGGCTTCAATACTTGAGGTTCAATTTCCAATCGATTAATCGCAAATAGTGTATGGATCCGGATCCATCAAAACGTATAACAAACGGTTCTTTCAGCGGCCTGTTTAAAATGTGTAGATGTGACCCTGGATCATGTGCCATTCCACCACAACTTATCACTTGTCACGCAAGTGAAGATGACAGCATCCTGCAATCTTGCACCAATTTGGGTGGTACTTATATCCGTCTGGCGAGCAATACCAGCTGAAGGGGAATCGGATACTGCCATACTCTAGATAGAGTGTTCTCTCATACATATAGACTTCCAAAGGTCCACGTGTGGATGTCTATAGACTGCGCGTGGCGTAGGGACCATGGAAAGCTTGTTATGAGCTGCGCGTAGCGCAGCCAATAGTGGATTTGCACTTCTGCCGGCGTAAGAAATACTTAATCGTTGTCGATGCCTGATAATAAATTCGTTTAACTAGATGGTATCATTTCAATCGCATCTTGTCAGTGTGATACATGGAATGCTGCAGGTTGATTTATATATTAATTTATTGTTTGATGCCAAACCATGTCTCCCTCCCTCCCCCCCCTTCACTCTTCAAACCCTCCTACCCTCGCTCTCTTTTCTAACCAATAATCAATCCACAAAATCCGACGTATTAAATTGAGCACGTGCAGATATTAGAGATCGTAGGTATAAGGCAAATACAAATTCACACTCAAGAATTTATCCTAATAATATGATCGACTAGATTTACTAGCAGCTACGGGGTAAGAGCGAGAATTTCCATTCGGATTTGTCCGGGGCCCACGGCCCGTATTACAGCGGAGGTATCAGCGATCTGCACGCTTCGGGCGCCTGATTCACCAAGCCAATCAAAATACTCGTTTAAATCAGTGCTGTTGCTGCACGTTAGCCCCCAGCCAATCACAGAATAGTACCAGCTAGCGGCAGCTGCAGCTTAACATCCAGCAACCCCGCATCCCAAAATGCCTTCAGCACTCTCTCCCCATCCTCTACCAGCAACTCAGTATCACACAATGTCAGTCCAAGGAGAGCAGGAAACTAAGCATCTCGAAATATGTGCCGGCGGGGATATGGAGATTGTCCTCTCGTGTCCCAACAACGTTACGTATCGATATCAAGCCTCTTCGCTTCAGCTCTGCGCCTGCTCTTCCGTATTTCGTGCCATGCTGGGTCCAAAATCATCTTTTTCAGAGGCAGTAGCTCTCCAAAATCACCGTCTCCTTCAGTCCAAAAACCTCAGTGTCGACGAGCTATATAACCTCAAGGTTGAAGACCATGACCCTATAGCTCTGGCGGCGGTCCTCAATATCATTCATGGGCGTCTGGAAAATCTTCCTGACGAGATACCTTTTGAGGGACTCTTACAGGTTGCGTTAATATGTGATTTCTACGATTGTGTGGAGATGACGCGGCCGTGGGATAAAACTTGGATAAAGCAGTGGGAGTTTGCTGCGGAGACCCCCGGATTTGAGAGCTGGTTGTTTATTGCACGGGTGTTCAAGAAGGAGGATGTCTTTAAGAAAATATCTAGGAAGCTTGTTAAAATTAGCATCGTGGAAGATATTCAAGGTTGTGGTGAGCAATGAGCCAATAGCTAGAGTAGTGAAGAGATTAGACAGTTATATTTCTCAGGGTATGGATAGCTCGAATCTCTCCGATGGTGCGACACTCACAGAATTATAGATTCATTGCTGGAACAACGAGAAAATTTGTGTCAGGAGATTATCAAGATATGGCGCGAACTCTATAACCGATATGAGGACAATACCAAGATCCACTGCACCTACAGCTCTCCGTCTAAGTTCTGCGATTATTATGTATTTTGCGAGCTTCACAAGGAGCTCAAGGCTGCTGGTATTCTTACTGAGGTGCAGCACCACCACTGGACTCCGGAGTACCTTGTGAGCACTGTCGAAAAGATTCTCGAAACGATTTTTGATCACCTTAACGAGCCCGTGCGATTCAACGGTGATGATCATTACAAGTGTTTAGGATTTCGAAAAGATGTGGTCAGCAATATGAAATCTAAAATTAACGAGTTTGCACCGGTACCCTGGGCGCCATCAGTAGAGCCCAGCAGGGCAAAGCAGAGGAGTTGGGACAATCTGTTGAGCGAGCACAAAAGTCGAAGGGAGGTGGAAGTGTAGAGCTGTTGAAAGAAGCACGAACGCTGTAGCAAGTTGGGAGTTTTTTTTGTAGCTCGGATAGTGGTAGGGTGAGTTAGTTAAATGAGAAGCTTTTATACCCTCTCGTCTTTTGGTCTATCTCGATTTCTAGGTTAGTTTACAACACCTGTGCCTGTACTTATTCCCCGGTTTTCTTTCTTTATCCCACATTTGAACTAAAAAGCCTCTTTTTCAGCGTCGGCAAAACGCATGATCCCAACAGTGTGAATCTACGTGCTGCTCCTCTGCTTCCATTCTCTGCAAGACCGAACCGGTTGGCGGTACTCCTGATTTGAACAAATTCAACCCACTATAAGAGCAATAAAATAAGTGATAGGAGAAGGAAGAATCATGAAGGCGATGAAAAGATTGTTGATGAAAATTGAAAACGTATGTTGGGGACAGGACTTTGATAATACCACGGATTCAATTTAGAGTTAGTCGCTCGTAAAAGGTGTATGGAACGCTTCCATTCAGGCTTCCCAATAGTCCGTCCCGTCCGGGCAACACTCTGCCCGGGACTGGACTATGATTTTCGGGGCAGAGAATTCTGGACCGTGTAAGACTAGGGCAAATGATTCTTGGACTATATACCTACAGGGCCCTGTAGTCTCTATGACGGCATAGAATACAGAAGTCAACGGTGGGAAGCGGTGGAAATTATGTTATTTTATACCATGCAGACCCTCTACAGGTACTGCGGCGCCTGCTGCCGCTTGTTTCAAGGCTCACCACTACCATTTCACAACATCATGGCACTAGCTGCAGCTAATTGTAAGGCCAACCACCGCAACCACCACCGGGATGACCACCGGATGCCTTGTTCCAGTAGCCGCTAGTCCGCTGTAGGTACTTCTACGGGCCCTAGGGCAGCCGACATCAGCCCCGGACGGACTAGTTCTCCGAAATCATGCCCCGGGACAGGACGGCGATGTCGGGCCCCGAAAGACTACAGTCGCCCCGGACCGTTGGGAAGCCTGCTTCCATTCACTAAAATACGTAAAAAGGAGTTCTTTCCACGGCCTGATTATAACATGCAGATGTGAACTGGATCATGTGATAGATTATCACAATCCATCATTCGAAACTCATCTGAAGAGAATTGTTACAATAGTGAGAGAGAAGCTTGGTTTCTTAATAGAGTCTATCTACGTGGGAGCTTGCATGCTCTTATATACGGCATCCAGAGTCAATTTTCTATATTAAAGCAACACGAGGTGATACTAGCCATCAAACTCTAGCGATAATTCACATCACCGCATAAAGCTGGGCGATCAGATTGTGGAGGCTCAGGAATTTTTGAAGTCACTGATGAGGAATGAGTTGCTTAACTTCAAGAGAGCAGCGGCGGTCATGAGGATGTTAGAAGCAGCAGCAAATCTAGAGCACGTACATGTGTAATGTACATTAGGCCAAACACTAGCTTCTAAATGAAAATAAGTTTGAGCTTCTTGCTTTGTAGTTCAGTTTGCATCAAGCAGCTCACTCTGCAGTCTAGCCATCATGGAACAGTCTACCTTGCAGTTCAGTCTCTGCCAGACTGCTTCATCACAGTTCTGCTTACCAGTTATAGCCATATAGGCTGCTCCGGGCTGAACGGGGTTATCTGGATCACTGGCATGAGATCATAAGTGCCCACAATTTTTGCATACACGGGAACACAGACAAAAAGCACACCCCAGCAACCGTACCCTCCTGGTTCCAGATGGAAATTCCATAAACTCTCCTCAAATTGTTTGTTTTAGAGATGGGAGCTCCAATTCAGCTGTTGATGTTTCTAGAGTGCTATCTGTGATATACAGGTGGCTGCACGAGAAGTGTTCACGATGACACCGAACAATGAGGAGCACCACGAGGTAAGAATACAAAGATATGCTACTACTTCAATGGTTCCTTATATGCCCTCTTTTCAATAGTTCCTCATTTCTATCAAGTCAATTATTACAAATTCATTGGCCATTGACCTTGTTGTCCTAATCGACACAGGTTCCACCTTCCTCGAGCTAAGAATTAAAGAAAGTCTTAAACAAGCGGAGGAGAGATATTCTGCCTTCCTCACTGTGATAGGAGGGTGGAGGTAGCCAGGGCGAACTTGGATCGCTTCCGCTTAGAAAAATAATAATCGCATCAACTCCAATTTATGACTCGGGAGTACCACTAACACGCACGAACATGCGGTTAGCCATGGTGTTCTTACGATCACGTGATATTCCGTCCGGTGTCGCTGAGGATCGGATGATAGTGTCGGTGATGCCGACTTAGACATGATCGGGACCTTCGAAAAGGACACAGACGTCATGTTCGTGGGTCACACGACAAGCCTAAATTCCGGAGCAGTCTCAGGAGCAGTTGCAAGTGTCGCCCTGTGGAGTAGAATTTAGTAGGGCGTGGGCCTCTTTAGGAGGCTGCGCTGCCGCTTCGGTGGCCAGAAATGTTACAGTCGATTGTATAGGAAGGCGTCATGCAAAAATTGACCGCGGGGTTAGTATTAAGTTTAGTAGATACCCCCAACCGCACCAACACAAAATTCGAGGCAAAGAAGGAGATCCTGTAAGCTGTAAGTTGATCCCTTCTGAGACTTCCCTTTCCAGGACTGGGTAAAATCATTTCTGTTCAGCTCTACTTCAAGTTTTCTGCAACGGAGAAAATTTTGTTCAGTTGATGTTCTAGACGCGGCGGTTCTTGTCTTGAAGGAGGGGGGGAAGCTAAGGTGTGCGGTCGAAATAAGATGTGGTCAATGCGCCGTGTCGCACGACAACGCGGTTCGGCTAGGCTGCGCTGAATAGGGTATAGTTAAGTATCTCTTAGCAACCCTGAACTTGGTGCAAAATGTCCAACTCAGCCGCAGTAAAGTAGTGCAATCCATTGAGATGTGAATCCCATTTCCCAGCTCCATCAAACCCCTCTGAATGTAACATTTCATGTAACTCTTCAGTGTATTCTTTAACCTCACCATGAAACAAGTTTTATATTGAAACCATCCAAAAAAAAACCATCCTTGGGGCACCAAACCGTACCCTCCTACTTTTCCACCCCCTCCCCTCGTGCCTTTGCCAAATCAAACCCCTTCATAACCTCCAACACCATCTTCAAATGCTTCATCCCAATACACTCGCCCTTATCCGCTGCCAGCGCTTGTGCGGTGCGGAACACATTCTTGACCTGCCGCCCGTTGATCTCCGCCTTCGATAGCTCTGCGTAGTCACCCTCCTCTAGATCCGTTTCCATCGTCCCGGCAAAGTTCCGCCATACTTGTTCACGAGCTTCGATGGTGAGGTTCTGGTAGTACAGGCTGATGTGGATGCGGGAGTGGAAGGCTTCGTCGAAAGTTCCCACGCTGTTTTTTTCTGTTAGCTAGGAGGTGGAGGAGGGATGGAGGGGATGGAGGTACCGGTTTGTGGTTAGGAACAGGATTCCCTGGTAGTACTCGAGTTGTCGGAGGAAGATGGACACGAGGGCGTTGCGGATTAGGTCGTGGCACGTGCGCTGTTCCAGGAATACGTCTGCCTCGTCGAGGAGCAGGACGGCGCGGAAGGTTTTTGCGAGGTCGAGGACGCGCTCGAGTTCGGTTTCCATTTCGGAGGGGGAGGAGCCGAGTTCGCCGGAGGTTACGATGTACAGGGGTCGCTTGGTGTATTCTGCCACTGCTTCGGCGGTCATGGTTTTTCCTACACCCGGAGGACTACGGGGTGTTAGTTAGCCCCCAATGGGGAGGGAGGGGGGTGGTACCCGTGAAGGACGGAGATAAGACCCTTCCCTTTACCCGCCACGAAGTCGTCGAATTGTGCCCCCTTGGAATGGTTTTCGACCAGCACGCGGACGAGTTCTTTTTGGTTTTCGGGCAGGACGAGTTGGTCGAAGACTTTTTCGTTGAAGGCGATATCGGTGATTTGCGTAATAGTTGTGGTGTAGAATTCTTTGTCTTGGAAGGAGAAGATGGGGATTTTGTGTGTGCAGAGGAGAAGGTGCTCGTCTGTTAGCTCGCCCGAGACTAGCTCTTTGTGGATGCTGGACACGTTTATTCCCGCGTTGGGATTGATCCGGTTAAATGTTGCGGTGTCGATCTGGTGTATCTTTAGCAGGGGAGGAGGGAGGAGAGGGAGAGGGGGATCGAACCATAACTCGAGAGTCCACGTTCACCTGGGAGAATGGGTACGTGATATTCCTTACAATTCCCGCGTGGTTTTTATAATGCTGCCCCTGCAGCGCGGCAAAATTCCTACCACGCTTCAAGAGGCGGGCTTTGATCTCGTCCTGCTGTGGATGGTACTTTAGCGGGAACGCGGCCAGCTCGTTGATGTACTGCACGCCGCGGAATGCAGAGAGGCGGAATGACTCCGACACGGTACCGAAGCACTTGCCGTTGTAGTCGATGTAGAAGCATTCTACCACTAGAAACGTGCCACACTGTGTCACCTGGTAGGAGGCGTCCGTGATGCGGTAGATGCGGTTTAGTGAACATTCGATGAGGAGTTCGCCTGGCCAGTACGCTTCTTTTAGGATCTCGAAGGAGGAAGTGCCCCTAAGATGTGAGTTTGTAGAAGAATTGATGAGAGGGTGGGACTTACTTTGGGAACATGAGCTTGATATCCCGGATCTTCGACGCATACTCTTTCTCGATAAGCCCCAGCAGCACAGCAACGTGTTTCACAGTGAGCTCTCCCTCTTCAACCGCTGCTTTGCGGATGTGTTCTCTCTACCCTCATCAGCCCCCCACAACCCCTAACCCAGTTGATTCACTCACATATCGGAAAAACTCATCATTCGGCCAGGACACAGACGCATCGTCGCTCTCCATCGCCGCCGCCTCGCCTTTTACAACATCCTTAACCACCTTCCGGATCAGCGGGCTCTTGATCAAAAGATTCGTCTGTTCCAGATCGCCGTCCCAGTCAAACACCCGCTGCAGGATTACAGCCCACTTATCGTATTTCCCAGGGACTTTATGGTTTCCGTCATTATGCGCGCGGAGGGGGTCCCACGCCTGGAATACGCGCTCGCCGGTAGACTTGTCATACACCTACTCTCGTCAGTGACCGTTTGCTTTTGGGAAGAGGGGACGGACGTCGTCGAGCTTGTGGAGGGAGTCGATCATGTCCTTGGGCTCAATCGGCTCGGGGTCCTTTTCTTTCTCGGCTTTTGCATCCTCTTCTGCCGCGGCGGAGGCAGAGGCAGAGGCTGCAGAGGCGGCGGCAGCTTTGGCGATCTCCGCTTCGGTGCGGGAGGTGACGAGTTGCTCGATTAGGCTTGAGGTGACGCGGGATGCCAGGGAATTAGCGAAGGCAGCGAGGAATTTGTTGGAAGTCTCATCGGGGAGGGTGATGGGGGTATCATCAGCCTTCTCCCCGGCGGAGGGTTCGGAGTCGAGGTTGGGCATGATGGAAGATCTACTATGAGTGGAAGAAATCGCGGTTTGTATATGTGAGTGTAGTTGAATACAGAGCAATCTGAAATCTGGGGGATTGTAGTCTTTTGTAAGACGTTTACCCCTCTCGCATAGTTCCTCAACAAACACGGGAAGGCAGCAACCCGCTATCAGTTTCGATAGTCTTATTCAATTAATTATTGGATACATATGTCGCTGCAGCCCAAATGCGCCTCTGAGTCAGTTCACCCACTACCCAGTGAGTCAATGTCTGGGATTTGTGTGTACCCAATACAGGGGAACTATCCCACAATATGTGCTTCTGCAGCTGGCACTGGAGATGATTGGAAAGTGTCTCTGTTTGGAGTAGTACAGTATGCAAGCATGATAATCATCAAAGCACAAAGCATGCACGAATCTCGGAGCTGCACATCTCCGGTGTTTTGCCTATTGTGCTCGAACGCGACGAAACGCGAGCGGTCGGTCGGTGGAGAAGACGCGTACCACGGCAGCTAGACGTATCGCTTGCTCCTGCGCAAACTGGGACACGGGCACAAGCTTATTTCCCCATTGGGCTAATTCTAGGCAGACGTCCCGGCAGACACATGAAGAGCACACCAGCAGCAGGCGCGGATGCGGCACAGTGTAAAGTACTCCGCCCGCAAAACCCCGGGAACTCAGCCACCGGTGAAGGGCACGTGACTGCCCCGCAACCGTCAGGAACGAGTGGTACTGCAGCCCCTGGCACCGCAACAGTTACGACCACCACCCTCCAAATCGTCGGAAATCTCCAGCCCAACTTTCGCCACGCTTGCAGCTGCAATCAAAACCCACCACAACTGCGGCAAACTGCAACCGTCATGCATACCCGGCCGGTTGGTGTGGGTGAGCGGATCTTCGCTGAAGTTGCACAACAGAGCAGCTACCGTATTCTTGCGGTTTTTATTCGTGCAGTTCTTATTCGCTATGAAGACTCCAGATGTCTCAAACTGAAAGACGGTTTGTCGATTATAGAATAGATGCTACTATGACAAAATCGCAAGTTCAGCCGAACACGGTACTCCACCTCCCGCACCGCAACGCGAGGGAACCCAGCCACCCCGGTGAGATGCACGTGATTTCCCCACACTTAGGAACGAGTGGGGCTGTCAATTAGATAAACTACGTTAGGTACTTACGACAGCATAGGTTAGAACACCTTACTATATTAATCTCCACCCAGATTCACGCACTTTATATAGATAGAAGCCTTCACCTGCGTGTGGACAGCTGCAGCTTCCCCACAACGGCATGGGGGCTGGTATGCGTGAACTGCTATGGCAGCTTACTCTTAGCCGCTATGCATCCCCGGCTTATGTTTCTGAAGAGTTATGCGTGCAAGCGGAATGAAGTTGCACAATAGAATATACGCTGACGGGTTATTTTATTTCAGTGGTATTATATATGCTTAGGAGCCTTCTCTAACAGAAGTGGAACTTTCGGATCGCTGAGAGCGACGAGTTTCCTTAGATTTTGGTTCACCGATCTCAAGCTTAGAATGAAGCCTATCTCCATTCATTCCCCAATTCCGCCTAAGCAATTTGATCTAAACAAAAAACAAAACACCATCCCAACTAAAATGCCCAATAATTACAATCCCCCATCTAATAAACCTCCAAAACATACCGTCCCCCCTCCTTTAACTCCTCCATCTCCCTAGCAACATCACACTTCCTCCCCTCCCTCTCCGCCTGTACCTTAATTGCCTCCTCCAGCACCAAAGCCACATCGGGCACCGGCCAGGTGGGTCCACAAAGATAAAACGCGCCATCCTTCTCCAAATACGCCTCCCTCACCTCCTCAAGCGTCTGTCTCATCCGATCCTGGATATAAATCTTCTTCCTCTGGTCCCGCGAGAACGCACATCCCAGCAACGTAATAATCCCGGCAGAAACATATGCCTCCCACTCCTCACCGTAGAGATACTCCTGCGCTTTATGTCTCGAACCCATATACAACAGCACTGGGCCGATGGGGAGACCCTGCTCCCGCTGCCAGGCACGGTACTGGACGAATGCGCGGAATGGCGCGAGACCAGTTCCCAAACCCGCCATGATGATAGGTGCCGTCGAGGAGGCGGGGAGCTTCATTACCGATGGCTTCACGGATACGACGAGTTCCGCGCCGATGGGGAGGCAGGAGAGGTACCGCGTTGCCTGGCCGTAGCGGTCGCGGCCCTTGGGGTCCGTCCAGTTTACGACGACGACGAGGAGATGGACAGAGGTTGGGTTGACCATTTGTGAGGAGGCGATGGAGTATTCACGACGTTTCATGGGCGAAACAATGCGGGCGAGGTCGGGGAAAGAGGGGTGTGCGGAGGGAAACTCAAGGAGAATATCGGCGAAGGTGGTGTAGTCTACTTCTGCGCGGCGTTTGAAGTCTGCAGCGCCATCGGGAGAGGCAACAGCAAGGAGTGCCTTCTTCTCGTCAGGGTTTGTGGCGAATTCGGCGAGGGATTCGTAGAATTTCTTGGGAGGCTTGCCGAAGATGTCGATGTTCTGCTGTAGGGCTTGGAAGACGGTGCGGACTTCCAGAATGTCGGGGTTGTCGCGGGACGGGATCTCGACGAGGTCGTCACTGTTGAGGCCGTAGGATGAGATGAAGGCGTTCACGTCGTCAGTGTCGTTTTGTGCGTGGATTCCGAGAGCCTCGCCAATTTCGTAAGTTAGTCCTGTGCCCGTGAGGTCGAATTCGATGTGGAAGATGTTGCGGTCGTATGAAGTTGGCGTGAGACGCTTGTTTTCTCGGACTTTGACGATGAAGTTTTTGACGCCGAGGTCCGGGCGGAGAGAGGATTCGACACCGTACGCTTCCTTGAACGACAGGGCCTGCGCGGCGGATTGGCTGGACTTGAGGATGGCGGCGGGCTCTTGGTAGTGCTTCTCCTCGTTGATGGCGAAGGAGTTTGCCTGAGGAACGGAGGGGAGGACCACTACCTCACCTTCGGCAACGAAATCAGCCCATTCCTTGGGAGCATCAAACTTAGTCAGTACAGCATCGATGGCCTCCGCAGCCTTGCGAACAGCCTCAGAGTCCTGGTTAGCAGTAGAGAGCTTGAGGAGGGATGGCTGGATGCTGGCAGTCCTGAAGAAAGCAAGCTGCACCAGCGCATTCTCAATAGCGGGAGAGATATCTTCGCCGGCAGCTTCAATATCGAGGAAGGAAAGGCTGATGTTCTTCTTGACCAACTCCTTACGGAAGGCAGCAGGGAGCTTCTTCTCCACATCCTCACTCTTGATGCTAGCTTTGACGATGATGGAACCGCCGATCTTAGTGCTGGCAACGATGTCGAAAAGTTTCAGGAGCTGGAGATCTCCGACAAAAGAGACATCCGCGCCCTCAACGTGGAATGGTGCATCAACAGCCTTCCGGCTGGTTCGGATTTCGCTGTGCAAGGTACCGGCAATAGCGACGTTGTCATAAACAGCTGAATAAGCTACAGTATGGTCACCGCCGGCGAGGACTTTAGCCACCACTGAGGCAGCAGTTGCTGAAGCTGCATCATCACCGTTCCAGAACGAGTATTGGCAAGAAGAGGTATCCTCGGCCAATGTAACAAACGAATCCAAAGTAGATGCCTCAGAGGTGAGAGCATCCTCGGGAATGACAATTGACACAGAAGGCTTGCGGACAATTTGATCAAATATCCACGCAAATTCCTTTGGCAACCAGGTGTGCTTACGGGCATACTTGACATCGATGATTGGAGGAGGGAGGTTGTAGATATCGGACATGGTGACCGCGGCAACTACATCTGTGAACAGCGCTGACTGGACAGTAATATCGTTCACGGCAAGCTCGTTCAGAACCTGGCCCAAGACTGCAACACGCTTAATGCTCTTTGGGAGAACTTCGAGGAACGCCGCCTCATAGAAGGGCCTATAAACACGAACCGCAATCACACCAACCCTTTCGCCTCCCTTTGCCATAAAAGCCGCAATTTGGGTAGCTAGGGAAGACTCGACCGACCCAAAAACAATTAATACCGCATCGGGTTCCTCGTGTCCCTCGTACTCGAAGAAGCTGTAGGCTGTTCCCAACTCGGCATTGAGGCTGCGTAGGATACGGTTGACCTTAGTGACCTGATCCGTCTTTCCATCCTGCTCGCTGGAGATAGACTCAAACACGCCCTGCAATCCGCCCTGATCTAGAATGTCAACGACCTTGACTGACTCCCGCGCAACCCTAACACCGTCGTAGATGTGAACCATAGGCAAAACCGTAGCAGCTAAAGTAGCAAACAACGCCATGTGCTGAGCCTCGTGAGGAGAGAAGCTGGAGACCAATCCGGCACCGGTTTCCTGCGCAACATTGACCGCCGTAACGTAATCCGTAACCAGCTTTCTGGAAGAGACCTCGTAGTCGACAGCAGCAACGTGAGCTACAAACGGCGACGACATCGAGTAGAGCAATGCGAGCTGGTCAATGGCGGAGCGCATTGAGGTGAGGGTCGCACTGGACGCAATGATGCTCTGTGCAACTTCCTTCTTTGCCACGCGATCGGCCCCGAAGATGTAGCCCAACAGCACATTCGCAGCACCCAACCGTGTCTCCATTGGCTCGACCGAGGTGGTGTTTCCGCGTCCATTGGCCTGTTTCTTCGACGACCACTGCTTTACCGCGTTGTCGAGGTCGAAGGTTTCGGGGGAGTAGGTGAAGAGCCGGTCAGAGAGTGTGTATGCGACCTGCTCGACCAACGTCTGTGCCGTCGTATACGCACTACCATTGATGCTGGCGACGGTTGAGGGAATGCCGAAGGGGAGGACTGGGGAGATCTTGTCGCTCGGCAACTCGACGCCATTGGGGTGGGCCTTCAATTCCTTCAGCGCCTCTTCCTGCAGCTGGAACTGCGAAACCGGTGGGTCGGAGTGAGGCATGACGTCTTGGAAGAGAATGTGGGAGGGTGGTTTGGAGGAGGAGAAGGAGGAGAAGGAGGACGAGCGGTAGAAGAGGGGAGACGGAGGAAGAGGGAGATAATCTAAGGACGCCAGCTTGACTTCGTTTGGCGAAACTGATCCACCTAGAGGGCTTTAGTATGATGAAAACTCTGGCGCGGAAAGGACGAGGAGAGAATCACTGGGTAAATTTTGTCAGGGACGGCGATGGAGGTTAGCCGATTTGCCTCTTAGGCTTGCGGGAATTAGATTAAAATTCTGGAAGGCTTGATGATAAAGCATTTTGAAAACGTTGGCAGATGTTTCCCATGGAAAAATGAAGAACGCTGTCTGGATCCTGGTCCCGAGCGATGGCGTGCTCGAAGTCCCCAATCTCGCAACCCAATGAGGAACGTGATTGGCGGGGATCATCGGCAAAACGTGGGGTTGCGCTCCGAAATCGTGTGCGGCTCAAGTGGCGTGCTTGGCGTCAAGTTGAAGGAAACCTAGCCCAATTCAACCTCACAACATGCACACGACTTTATCTCTGTTTTCTTGTGCCCACCTTCAATTGAGACTAAATTGCGAAAGTAAAACTTTTGTCACTTCGATTGGCGGGCGTGTGGGCAGTTTCTGTCACAAGTTGTTAGAATCACAGTTTATCATGCATGCGAGGCAGTTATCCCCTGGATCGTAACTTTGGCATTCCCGGCCCGTTTGGGCATGGCAGCCTGCAAATATTTAGCGATGCAACCACAACTCTGTGGGGGTGGCCTGGGAGCATTATAAACTTACTTTCTTATGTCTTGAGAGCATTTTGGCAAAAATTAAGGACTGTACAGGAATGGGGTGCCGAT
>Ga0307514_10000856_pt1 | contig 48706 bp, 18 predicted proteins | sample 16_EM_MG_FD_203088 | JGI IMG/M metagenome (GOLD analysis project Ga0307514, IMG submission 203088) | Populus trichocarpa ectomycorrhiza microbial communities from riparian zone in the Pacific Northwest, United States - 16_EM | ecosystem: Host-associated > Plants > Roots > Unclassified | place...
GCTGGCACGTTGGCCTATCTATGCTCTTGAACCATAAAAGGTTTGGCTTGTGCGTTAAGCCAATGAAAAAGGCTTGGCCTGCGAGCCAAGACTTTATTTATGCTAACAGCATAGCTGGATAATATGTCATCCTCTTTTTATTTAAAAAAAAACAGCAAATGACGTCTCATTTGCTAGTCTAATTTTTCGACAATTTAGATCACCAAAAAAATAAGGCTGTAGGTATTTTTTTTGCTAAAAAAAATTGATTTTCAACCTACTTTTGACTTAAACACACTTGGAAAACATCTTAGACACCTTGATAAATTCATCAATGGCCTTAAAAAAAATACAAAAACCCGAAACTAGAAATCTTTCTGAGTTTAAATATGTTTTTAGACAATTTTAAAATTAAAAAACATTTAAGTGAAACTTTTCTCATCAAATAAAACTCCTTGACACCAAGATCAACCATTTTGTTAATTAGAATTGATGTCAACACTGATTTTTTCTATTTATTGCTGGAATTCGGTGAATTTCTCTCAAACTATTAATTTAAAAATAAAAAAAATAAAAATATGTATAAAAATGAACTTTGGATCGAAATTTTGAAAATAGAATGGATTGAGAATTTAGAGTTTAGAAAGAATGAGGTCCCAATAAACATTTTTAAAGTTTGAAAAGGCCATCAATTTTTTTTATTTTTTTACTTTAATCTCCTATCTTTTAATAAGTTATTTTCTTAGAAATTAACTTAAACTGACCTTCAATTTAGTCCTATAGGCAAAAAAAAAAAAAGCTTTGGGACGGAAAAAAAAAAAGCACTCATAACAGTGAGTCTAAGTAAAATGTTTCTATTGTGCCATCTCCATCCTCACACCTTTTAGAGTTTCTATTAATCTAAGCGGGTAACCAAAATAACTAAATAATCCAAATTAATTATAAAAAAATCAATATCTAATTTAATTATAAAAATCAATTTAAGAAATGAAATTGAATTTTTATAAAAAAAAAATTCTATTCAATTTAATTTTGATTTCAGATTTTAGAAATTGAGAAGCTAAACCAATTTTTATTTTTTAAAAAAAAAAGTCAGAAAAGCTATAAAAAAATATTAAGTTCATTACATCAAAACCTGCCAAGACATTCAGAACAGTTCGGTTCTTTTTTAAATAATAATAAAAAAAAAGACCCTCACCAAATCGTTCTATTTCGATCTAGTTCAATTTTTCTTTTTTAAAAAAATTCAATTTAGTTGGATTTTCATGCATTTACATGTTTGGTGTGAATTGAAACTCCTGTCCATGTTTAGAATTTAACATTAAAAAAAAAAAAAAAAAAAAACCTTTTCGCTCTATCCCGCCCGGTCCGTCGACGTAGTGCCTTCCTGTGCTCTCAAAAACCAAAATCGGAGAAGCCATTCCAAGGGCTAGGATACAAAAGTCTTCCAGTAATCTTACTCCCCCTCGCATACACAGGTAGATAGGTAATGGAAGTAACAGAATGTTACATGTTAAATTGAAAAAAAAAAAATAGTGATGAATTGATAAGCAAATACAGCATGGGAAAGCTATGGCTATGCCAGCCCTAATATCCCGTTATTCACACAGGTAGATAGGTCAGGATCATTTCTCCAAGGAATACATTTAGGTACATTTTCTGTAATGTGCCAATCAAGTAATGTGAAACCAGATTATAACAAGGTCGGGTACTTTGCGTAAAGGAAGTCTCTGAGAGTCCTGGCAGCCTTCTGGCCACCCATTAGTTCAGCTAGCTTCTCTACAGGAAGAAGTGTGAGTTCTGCTAAGCTCTTACATCCATCCATTATAGCCCTGTAGTTTGAATCTGTGACCCCCGGGAGCCGTCTCAGAAACTCCACAGCAGATGTATTGTAGTTCTCCGCTCTGTAATGGATAAAGGGTATAAATCATAATAAAAAAACCTCGGGAAGAAACAGCACAATGACAAGAACCGTTTTGTCCTAGTTATGTTTGCATGCATACCAAGTCAAGTAAAAAAAAATGTAGATCCAACACCCCAAAAGAAAATTCATGTGCAGAATTCAACAATCAAGTCCCTTCTCAATTACAGCATTGCAATTAGTACGTCCCCGGACTACACCAGATTTATCCACCCCACCTAAGATTTACTTTTTTAACTCCCATTTCCCACACAAAGCATCATAGATCATAATGCAATGTTAAGAGCTTATAAATCAAGGTTGCAAAAAAAGGCAGTATGCATCTTACCTAACATCATTTTCCACAATACCATCCTCCGACGGGACACCAACTCTAACTGCCTTCATCTCATCAGGTTCATCCTGATTTGCCTTCAGCGAAGCAAATATTTCAGCTGTAGCATGTAAACTGCGTGACCAGATGATTCGCAGGCGGGGAAAATGTAGAGCAAGCAATGACAGCTTGGATATAATACTATTTGGTGTGACATCATCACCAATATCACTTGCAGACTGCAAAATTATATCCAATTAATCAAACTGGCACAGCATTATGCCTGATTAAGAACCACCTCTTTCATCTGATGAAGTTAGTTTACCTGAAATGAAAAGCTTTTATCTTGTGAAAACTCAATCAGAAGGACAGGTAATCGATAATAGCGCACCATTGTTTCCACTTGGTTGTAAAGCCGGCCTGATGTAAAGCTCATATAAAGATCTTGGATACTCTTCCTCTCTACACATATTGACGGTGAGAGAATATAATCCCCAACTTCCAATGTAACTGGTATTATGCTCATTCCTTTCTGGTGGAGAACATTTGGGAGGCTACTCATGAACTCCCTCATGTCTACAATGACCTGAAAATGAAGCAATTCCTCAATATTATACTTCATAGAAATTGAGAAGAGAAAAACAGTTCATCCTGAATGCTCAAAACGCTATCACATACCTGCATTTCTTTCTCAATTTCCTTTCTCCCACCAGCCCTTCTGGTTGAGTTTTGGTAACTTGAACCTAGTGGCTCTATGGAAACATTCAATCCTAAGCAATGTCCATTCTGATCCAAAACCAAGTAAAATCCACATGAGCAAAATTAGAAATTAATATTGATCAGATATCAGAAAGTAATGTGGATCCCTAAGGTTTTTTTTTTCAAAGAGATGAATGGATTTGTTGATTGCAAATGTTTAAATACAATTTATAATGACCGTACCTGATCAACTGGAATCATCATCAGCGATTTCTGCCTGATCAAAGATTCAAATGCTCCATTCTCCCTGCGAATACTAGCCTCAAACTTTTGGACCTCAGTAGAATCCTCATAGAAAATAAAATACACCTTCAACTTTTTTGAGGGATTTTCAGCTTTGTAGACTTCAATTTCCCGGACAAACATCATGTCTGGATGATAAACAATAACTACAGAAGGCTTTAAGATGTCAAGTATAGGCTGATCACTTTCCAGAGCATGAAAGTGCACCGGTGGTATTGGCTTGGCATTTCGAGATCCTGTAAGGCCTAGCTCTTCAGCATGTCTCTGAAGAGCCCCTTTGTTGACAGATGCCCGCTGCAAATTCGCTTCATAATAACCATCTATGGCAGCTTGATCATTTTCAACTGTCTGGCTTTTGTTTTTTGAACCAGATATTTCTGGCAAATCTTTTATCACCGTATCAATATTGCTGTCATTGTCTTTGCTTCCAGAATCCTGACCAGTTGCTTGGCCTCTTTTCTTGTGTTCTTTTCCCTTTTCTTTTGCACCTTTCTTGCTGCTGTCAGCAAGAGGCTGCAGTTCATCTTCAACAACCAGTCCCCTTTTATACTGATTTCTTATTTTTGATGCTGCAACCAACAAAACATCATGTTCCTGCTTGTTTGTGCTGCTAGCTTCCGCACTTTGCACAGTCGTTACAGGAACAACTCCGTCAAGAATTCCAAATCCTTTGGGCTCCTTTGGCTTTAGTTTTGCTTTCTTTTTCTCAGGTGCTGGCAAGCCACCTAGCTCAACTTTGCTCAACAAGTACTTCTTCCATTCTTCTTGCAACACCTTCATAAGAAAAATATACTATCAACTGGTCACATTTAGCACATACTCATCCGGACAACACCAAGGAGAAAACATCGCTAAATGCATTTTTCACCAAATTGAAATAGATAATTGCCTACAGCTTTCAAAGAGACATTGAGCTTTGCTAAGGGAAGATAACCCTTCACTTTACATCCTATCCTTGGGACCACAGATGAAAACTACATATAACTCAATCGGGAAAAAAAAAGATTGAACTTCTAAACTGGAAAGGAACTATGCAGTGAAGAGCTACAAGCAGGCAAGAGCTTCACTAGGGACAAAACAGGTAGCGCTCACATGGGGCACAAGCCCTTGCAACAGATTGGAACAAAGTGCATGCACATGCTCTGGCCTCTACTCTGTGAAGCACTTCAACATATGATCAAAATAAAAGATAGAATAAAAAAACGAAACTCAAAAAAATATCAAACAACCTTTCGAGGGCTGTGCATGATGCAATCTTCAAGCTGCATGCATGAGCATTCATCTTTGCATGCCACCAGAACAATGCCATTATCAACACCTTCACTTTCAACCTGATCTTCTTCTCCACTTTCAACCCTTTGTCTTTCTTCCCCTATCTCTTCAAGTATCTCCTATAGTAAAAGTGTCACATCTAAACTTAAGACTGGTAAATCCAAAATTAACGAATATGCTCAAAACAACAACAGGCACTGGTAGAGCCAGAGAAAATTATGACAGAAGTTCAAAATCAAAGCCGAATCAGAGACAAATTTTCTTACAAGATGCATCAATTGCTTAGATGTGAAAAGTTACAACCAAATTTTCAATAAATTTATTCAATTGTGCTTAAAATACAGCCATAAGACAGCATAGAAAATGGAACTCACTCACTCACACGTAACACCTTCCATTTTGGTGCCTCCTCCAGAACTTCCTCCAACACAACCCCACTACTTGTAGTTGAGGACGAAGTACCATCAGCTGCTAGGAAAATTTCAGAATGAGAAGTTATCAAAACTAATGCCGTAGAAGTGCTTGGTTAAAAGAAAGAAGAAAACAATAATGAAACTTCACCTTCTCCCTCGTTACTGTCATCACCCTTTAATTTTCTCTTTTTTCCTACTTTGTTCTTACTCTGCTCATTTAATTTCACATCACTTGATCTTGTCAAACGGAATACACGCTTCTTTGCATAATCAAATATCTTATAGCTGGGTTCTGCAAATATCCAAACAGACTGAAAACTCTGTGACACCCTAAGCGTATCCAAGTACTTCAAATAACTTACTGCATCATACCTACACAATAACTCATCAAAATCAGTCCAAAATTTTATGAGCCCAAATTACATTACTAGAACCTACAAGAACAAAAAAGAATTTACCCAGCATTTCATTGAAAATTCTCAAACAGAACATGCCCAAAAAGACTAACCCGGACATCAGTTCAAAATTTGAGAACTTTAACCTGTGTATAAAACTAGTCTAAATACTCCATTAACCAATCGAATCTCATTCACCTAACCAAACTTCCATATCAAACTAAACCCTAAAACCAAAAATCAACCAACGCTTTTAAATAAATAAATATATAAATTTTACACAACAATGAAATAATACATTATGGTACAACACAAAAAAGAATACCTAACAAGGTAATCCAGCAACTTCCTCAATGTCTTCAAATCCGAAACGAGCTGTTTAGTTTTCTTCCCCAAGGTATGCCAAATAGGATCCAACTGTCTCCTCACGATCTCATCAAAAGACTTGAACAGCCCATTCTCAACAGTCAAATCTTCCACGTCAACCTTATTACTCTTTCTCACTTCTTTCAAACAAGCATCCATAACTTCCAAAATCGCCTTCTGTATCCCCACCATGTACTTACTCATCGGAACCCTCACATCCACAACCTCCGGCGGATCCTTCTCCAATTCCTGCGACACATAAACCTGAAACCTCGGCCAAAGATGCAATCTTCTTATGAACAAACACTTCATTAACCTCTCCGTCTTACAAAAACCAGACACCATCGCCTGTGGCCTATCACTAAATGCGCGGATATAAAACACATTACTATTATTCTGATTTCTATTCTGAGTAGAGGATTTTAAAATTCTAACTATGAATGCTTCGGTGGAGGTTTCTGAGATGGAGTGAGCGTTGAGGATGATTAACCCGGCGAGAGAGGAGGTTGGGATTTTATTGGAGAGGAGGTCGACGATGAGGATACGGGGAGTGATGAAGCATATTTGGCCGGAGGAGTAGAGGGAGAGGCGGTGGTGAGAGGGGAGATCGGCGGTGATTTCGATGGGGTTTGGGTTTGTGTTGTGGTGGTGGAGAATTAGGGATTTAAGGGTGGGAGGAGGGGAGAAGATTAAAAGCGTGCCTTGAGAAGGGGAGTGGAGGGAGAGGAGGGAGGAGACGAGTTTTGGGAGGGATAGACCAGATGAAAGGATTACGAGCCCGCCGGCGGGGTCTTCTAAGAGGTCTGTTATTATGTGTTCGTGGAATTGGACCATCTTGTAGCTGGTGGCGTGAAGGAGGAGGAGTAGCGGAGTACGGAGGAAACGGATTTTATACGCGGTGGATTGGAATTGGAGGGTAGTTTGAAGTGTTTTCCTTCAAAACGGCCGCGTTTTAAGTCTCTAACGTTTTTATCTTTTTTAAAATTATAGAAAGTTGACTTTTTTTTCATGGAAAATTCATTGATAAGAGGCGTATATATTACATTACAACTATTTTTTTAAAAAAAATTCATGTTATAGTTTCATTGTGGATTTCAATTTGTGATTTTATTTTTCATTTTGATCATTTTTTTATTTCAATTTTATATTTTCATGTGTTGGTTTTGGTGTTTTGTGAGTTAATAATTTCTTAGAAATAATGATTTTGATAAGATTTCAAAACTTAAATTGAAGATCATTTAATTAAATATGATTTTAACTTGTAATATAAAGACACCTTTAAAAAAATATGAATTAAACTAAATTAAAAAAAAAAACTCAACATGGCATATCTCAAATTCGTATAGAAAAATATAATTTAGTTTACATATTTTTCATTGACTTATTCTTTGATCTTTAGTTTTAGCATTTTTAGTTTTGATCCAAAACTTTATCTTGTTCATATTCTAGTTTTTGAATTTGAAAAAGATTATAAAAAACGGTTAGTTGGTCATATTTTAATTATAAAAAAAGCTGATTTGGCTGTAGTTTCTTTAATAAGATGAGTTTTATTAAAACATTTTTTTCCCTTTCACCTTACTAAAAAAGAAAATCGAGCCTCTAGATTATTTTTTGGGTTAATTTTTCATTTTTTGCATGATTAAAGGTTAGTTTGAGAATAAAAAGTGGTTTATTGGGGGGATATGTGGTGTTTTTTAACTATTTTAAAGATAAAAATAATAAAAACCGGATCGAGAAACAAAAAACCCAATGTGGCATGTCTCAAATTCCTATAAGAAGACGCAATTTAGTTCACATATTTTCATTGACTTCTTACTTGATCCCTTTAGGCTTTAGCTTTAGCATCTTTAGTTTTAATTGAAAACTTTATCTTGTTTTTATTTGAGACTCTAAGTGTAAGAGAAGAGAAAGAAAAAGTAATCGAGTATATATATTTTTGTGATAAAAAGTTTAATTTTAGTGTCAATAAGTTTTATTTAATTAAAAAAAAAGCTTAATTAAAGTGTTGTTTACCCTTCATCTTGCTTCGAGTTTATTTTTTTTATTTTTTGCATAATTAAAGGCTACATCAAGGTAGGAAAATGGTTTTTTTGAGAAGAATGTGGTGTTCTTAATGATGTTTTAAAGTGAAAAAACGACTAAAATGATTTTTTTTAGATCTTAGAGTCAAACATCAACTTTCCAAGTATAAAAAACTTTGGAATTCAACCAGTGAACAGTACATCATTTGTCACTACTTTAAAAAAAATTGGTAGATGCATGTCATCATCTGCCTAATTTAAAAAATAAAAAAATGTTTTGGGGTAATATATCTTTGCTTGTTTTTTTAAAAGTTTTTTAGATTTTAATTGTGATTCGATTGAATAAAATAGTAAAAAATTATACTTGCAATATTATTTCGTTAGATATTATTTATTTTTTAAATTGTTTTCAAATACAATTATTGCAGTTTTATTAGCAATTGCTTTTTTATACTGCCTTTCATTTTTTTTATTAGAGTTTAATAAAAATTTATTTTAATTAAATATTTAATTTTAAGATATCATTTAGTTACATATTTTTCAATTTGGTATTTTCTTTTGTAAAATTATAACATTTTTTATAATAATGTTAGCAATTATTTTGTTAATTATTGCATGTGAACCTATTATACAAAATATTTTTAAGTCATGAATATTCAATTAAAATGAAGTTCAAATCACTGTGATTTTTGTAAAAAAGAAATCATTGTTGTTACTTTTTTATTTAATGAATTATGTTGCTTGTAAAAAAATATATTTTTTCATTTAAATAACGTAAAATTACGTGAATAAAAAAATAAAATTTTGATGAAAAAACAACATTTTTCCTCCATGATTTTATATTTTTCCTTTCATCTTAATTTCTTTTTTTAACTATTGTATGATTAGTTCAAAGATAGATTTCAAAAAATTCCATGAGGTAGAGTGTGAGCAATATATTATTCTTATTTTATTAATATATTTGCATCAAAATTATCAAAACATATTTTTTGTTACAAAACTTTATGTTATGGTTCTGATAAATTATTATTTTAAAAATATATATTATTTGGTAAAAATATCATAAAAGGAAGTGCATTGCATTAACAAGACGAAGGAGTTTTAATTAAAAAAGATACTTTTCTTCTTATTATTTCAAATCATTCATTTTTTTTTTGCTTTCATTTTTATTAAATAAACAACATAAGTCAAAAAACTATATTTTTTTTGTTAAAATAATATATTAATAAGAGAAATAGGAATTATACTATAAAATTATTTTGTTTCAATAAAATTTAAATTATATTTTCTTATAAAAATAATTATATTGCCATATAATTAAAAAAAATGAAAAGTTTTTCATGATAAAAAATTAAATATCTTAATTTATATTTATTTCTTAATTTTATGATGTAATTATTGTTTTTCAGCAACTTTTTCTCGATACGAAAATAAAAGAAAAGTTTTATACAAAAACTAAAACTTGAAAACTAATGAGAGTGAAAAGAAATTCATAGGAAAATAGGTAGACCAAAGAGAACTTTTTCGCACTTCTTTGTTAATGATCAATTAGTTTCCCATGTTTCTTACTTTTGTCCTTTGTTTTTGAATTTTACTCTTTCTTAAGAAATTAGAAGAAATTGGACATTAAATTGGCCATAAAAATATGCAATAAAAAAGAAAAATAATTCGATGATCAAAATAAAAATATAATAAAAAATTACACTGCTACATTACAATGTGAGTTTCTCTTGTAATTGTAACAAAAAGTATTCATGGCCTGGCCAAGTAGAAACATTTTTAATCTGATTTCACATTTGTGTTAAGATTTCCCCACCCGTCGAGTCTTCGCACCAACAAGGGAACTGGCTTTTCCAAGACAGACACGTTAATATTGTTCCATACATCCGATTTGGTGGGGAGCTGCGCAATTTTCTCTGCAATTTCCATGTCTTCTGGAAGAACAGAACCGAAGACAGTGTATGCTTTCTTCCATTCTTGGTGATCGGCTAGGCTAATGAAGAATTCTGGACCAGAGCCAACCCAGGCCACTGAACCCCTTCTTATGTATGGGCACTCTTCAGTTGGAATTTTCTTGAATGTTGTTCCTTGAGCTTCTAATGTCCCTTGAATTATTGCAAAAGGAGGCCCAAAAGGAGCCTGGGAATACGAGCAATGAAGGATTGAAATCATGAAACCCCTTGGCAAGCATGCAAGAAATCTTTATAAATAACAACATGCGATAGAAATGTGATACTCCCTAGGTGAAACTACCACTCATCAGAACCGCAGTGGGCAACATGATGCTCCAAACTACTACCAAAAACTTGCATTTTCACAATTCTTATTACAGGGCAAATAAGAGAACTCGCATGACAGTTAATGAACTTACCTTTTTTATGTGATTTCCTTCTGAATCCCACAATTGACCTCGGCCCTCTGCACGATAAAATTGGCAACCAGCACAATGACGTAGTGTGAGCAGCTCAAGAATGTAGGCTACAGAATGGGGAGCACAGTCTGGGAAGAGCTGCACCAAGCAAGTTTTTGTCCAACAACTGTTAAATAGAGATGCATAAAATCGAAGAATCTGAAGAAACAGATCAACTCCATGAGTGGAGTGTATCACAATTAACTTGTCCGAGGCATTTGGAACACAAAAGTGCCTAAAGAATGACCACTTACTTTTATATGAAGAGTGCCATATTCTGTTTCCAGGCCAACAATGCCCTGAAATAAGCAAGAACATTAATAGAGGAGATCCTAAAATTAACGTGGGACCTGCAGCAATGACAATCGTATAAAACACAGAGGAAAGTAGCAGCATCAAATTTCTTGGTAGGCCAAATGATAATCACCACAGCGATTTTTTATAATCAAAATACAGAGACAAGTCATAGTTTCATATCAACTGCAGCGGCAATAGAACAACAAAAAAACTTCAGCAATCAAAGAGCACAAACATCAAGCTACAGAAACTTCAGTACTCAAACTTTGTACTTGTTTATTTGTGCATTACAGGCGCAAAAGAACAAGCATCTGACTACAAGAGAGACCGGTTGTCAAAAATTCAGTGTAAAGTCTCTCCAAAAGCAATGCACCTTAAGAATACCATGGAGCCTGATAACAGGTAAACAATCTTTCGCATAGAGATCATGCAAAAGGAAATGGCAAACATATCTTTCAGTTGTTCAACAGAGTGTTGGTAAAAGATAGATGTCCAATGACAAAATTCCACCATGATCTTTGTGATCGTAACTCTAAAAACTTAAGACAGCAACGATATCAAATTGAAGAGTGCGTACTGCATGTTGGCTACATATTCTGTCTCATAAAGTGGAATCAAATTTCACCAAACTGAAATACCTCTCCTTTTCCAAAGATAAGCCCAGAAGTCCAAATAACACGGTCCCCTGCTTCCTGTCGATCAGGGGCATATATATCCTTTTGTTTCTTCAGCCAACACTGGAGAAATGAAGCAAGTTAAAGTAAAGAGATTCTTATCATCATCATTGAAACTTTAGCATTTCATTCAAATAACTACATGCAACACCACCACAGACTCAATCATCAAAAGTGCAAGGAAAAAAGAATTGCATAAAGAAACAGGGTTTGAGAGGTCTTGGAGCTGCTAACTCAGAATTATCCAACTTGTTCTTTATAGATCGGCTTAATTTATCAGTTCAATATCTAAATCAGTTCATTGAATTAAGTCAATGATCAATCCAGGGTTTGAAAGGGCATGATCACAGCATCGTTTAATCATCTGTTTTCAGAATCAAATTCCATGAAGAAATAAGTTTCATTCTTGTCCATCAATCAATCCAACATTTCAACCATGTAATTCAAAATAACAATAAAAATTCCGGAAAAAACATTTAAAAGTCAAAACGGAACCAAAATTTCAATCTGACCTCCCCAAATTTAGACCCGCAAGCCTTTTTATTGCCACAAAACACCCAAGTATCACACAAGCAAGGCCCATCAATGCCCGTGCACATAGCCTTACAAGCCTGACAACACTCCTTAGAAGAATTGAACTTATGATCTGACCCCCACTTCACTGCACCTCCCCAAAGCTCCAACTTCTCAACCCCTCTACAACACCCACCATCATTACTCTCCTCTGCCAATGTCAAAGGCTCAAAATTTGAACCTTTAGAATTTGTATTAGAATTGAGAGCTACGGAGAGAACAGTGTAGACTAAAGCACAAGAAATAAAACCCGCCAAGAGGAAGGTGAGAGAGATGAAACGGGATGGTTCAGAGTCGTTTTGGCGGCGACCCATTTGAGATATTGGTTTGGAGGGGAAAAGCCAGATGGAGATTCGAATGCTTTGGATTGAGGAGTGAAGGAGGAAAGGAAAGGACGGGGGTGGGGGGTGTCAAAGTCAACGGTCAATCTATGACAATGTGTGGAAACTTTGAAGTAAGCAGGTAAGGATTTTTGTTATATCTTAATTGAGAGTTGAGAGTCTCGTATTGTTATTTTTTAAAGTATTTTTATTTAATTTATTAAAATAATATTTTTTATTTATTTATTTATTAATATATTAAAAAAAATTAAAAAATTTAAAAAATTATTTTTTATAAAAAAAATACAACTCCTGCTATACTTTAAAGTTTTTCACGGCAATAAAAAAGGGTTAAAAAAAATAAACAAACGACTTTATTTTTAAGGGATCATTTTGTGGTGATTTAATTTGGTAATGCTTCAATTACTTTAATGAGGTTTGGTTAATTTTGTAGTAGAAATGTGATAAAAAATATTTTTTAAAGTATTTTTTATTTAAAAATATATTAAAATAATATTTTTTTATTTTTAATATTAACATATTAATCATGTAAAAATTAAAAAAAAAATAAACAATGAAGAATTAATTCATTAGTGATGTGTATTACTGTGGGATGGGTCCCAATCCAGCCACCATTTTGACATTGCAGAATTAAGAACGAATTTAATTTAACTTTTGTGATGGATGAAATGAATGTAATGGAAGCCCTTTCTTTTTCGCCTTATATTCTGACTAGAAATTACAAAACAAGACCCCACCACACTGATATCTATTTTGTTTGAAATTGTAGTTATAATTTAATTTATTTAAAAATATTTTTAAAATCAATATATTAAAACAATTTAAATAAATTAAAAAAAATTAACTTTTAGCAAAAAAAAATTAAATTTTTTTAAAAACACTGGTTGTACATCACTATAATTCCAAGGAAAATCACAAAAAGAATTGATCAAAATATTATTTAATTATTTTATTTTTTCATTTAAAAAGTAAAAATGATACCAGCATTATAGCAGAAGATACAATTAATTAAAAACTTAATTACGCTTTGATTTTATGTTTGTAGTTTGCATAATTTATAATTCAATGCTAAAAGTTCATTTATTTTATGTTTTGGTCCCTATATTTTCAAGAATGAAAAAATCATCATAAAAGAATGAGGAAAGTGAAAGATTTCAAACGAATATTTTAGTGACTAAAAAATCGATGTTGGTGTATATTAGTTTGTTTTGACAAGGGTGGTTTGATGAAGATTTTATAGACCTTTAATCATGCTAGAAAAAAAAGATAGATCAAGATTCAATAAGATTTTTATTGATTTTTATTTTTTAGTTTTTTTATTGAAATTTTCTATAAATTTAATAACATAAATTCCTATAAATGTTTATTTTAGTCGCTTTAAGTTTTCACTTGAAAATCCTCACTACCTATAAAAAAATAAATGTTTTCATAAAAAAATACATCAATAAAAAAGATAAATTTGACAAAAATATAATTTTTTTATAAAACTTAAATCATTCAAAATCTTATAAATATTTGCTTTAATTATTATGTAATTAAATAAAAATAGATATAAGAAATCACTCCATAATCATGCACAATCAGACTACTAGTTAACAAAACCTCTTAATAATGTGATAAAAATGGGTAGTAAAGATGTGATTCATTATAGATTGAAACAATGAATTTATATTTTTGCCTTTGATTCATGGGATTTATTTGTCACTCTATAATTGTTAAGGAGCAGCTTATTGTTTTTAAAAAATAATTGCACAGTAAAATTACTTTAATATCATTAAAAACAAAAAAAAAACACTTAACTATGGTATAAGGGATTTTCAATTTTTTACTTTTTTCAAGCACAATATAATGACTCAATTGCCATTAAAATCAAAATTCTCAAAATATGGCTTCAAGAACTTTTGCGTAATTTCATAAAGTTTTTATGTAATGGTTATTTGGTGTTAGGAGCAATGTGTTAATTTAATAAATAAATAAAAAATAAAAAAGCAGATGATACATGCGTTCATCTGCTTCACCGCACATGTAGCTAACTATGTTGGTGAAAAAATTCCTTTCGACATGTCTTTGAATTCTTCGTGACATCCTTTTCCTCTTAAGACGATGTGTGTTGGTTGGTTCTTGATGAATTGTTAATGGCAGTATTTTTTTTTCTTTCTCCTCCCTTGAAATTCACGCTAGTATTTAAAATTTCAAGGTAGTCCTCTTAATTGTGCGTATTTAAGTATATGACCTTGTTCTTTTAATTTATAATTTTTATCCTTGATCTTTTTATAATATTTTTATTTTTTTAATTTCACCAATCAATCTAAATTTATCATATATTTTTTTTTGCCAGGATAGTGAGCTTATCCTGTAGGTCTAAGCACACCTAGCTATTTTTTAAGATGGCCATGCATTTTTTTTCATTTTTTTGTTTTATAATAAAGTTCTCTTTCAATAAAATGATTTCTAAAAAGTATCAAATTATGTCCTAATTTTCATATAAGATGAGAGACTTTTCTAATAATATTTATAATTACTTCATAAATAATTATATATAAAACTTGAATTATTTTTTTTATAGTTGTATAAAAATAATCGGGATATTATTTTTTACTTCTTCGATGAAAATTGTTTTACAAATCATGAAAAAGGTTTTATATGAAGAACCAAGCTTTTGATAAAAAAAAAAAAAGAGAAAAGAATAAGCATTATTTATCAAAATAAAAAAGAAATGAATGAATAACAAAAATGAAATTTCATTTAAATAAATTGCTTATAGGAACAATTGTTTCATTTCATAAAGAAAATAACGCAATAAGTATTTGTCTCAATAGCTCTAATTAATGCTCAGTTTTAATAAAATATTTAGGGGGAATATTTATAAAAAAAATATTTTAATGCAATAGGAATCTCATAATTATAATAACTTTACAATTGTTTTTACAAATTATTTTTCACAAGGAATTTATCTTTACTCTAAACTCATTAATCAAATATTAGATCTATTAATCAAATATAAATGAATAATAAAGATAAATAAAGCCTTTATTAATAATAAATATACTTTTATATAAACAAAATTAATGTCATGTGTAACCAATCAATAGATACAAGGTATATACACTAATAAAATCCTCATAAAGATCAATTTTGTATACATGTTATATAATAAATACCTACATATTAGTTTCAGGTATCTTGCAAACTTAAGCTTATGAAAACATCTACTTATTTTCATAAAAAAAAAACACAATATGTATTGGTATCAACAACTCTAATTAATATTCAATCTTGTTAGAACATCGACAATAAATATTTAAAAACAATAATTTGATGCAATGATAATCTTATAGTCATAACCATTTTGTAATCTTCTTCGCAAATTTTTTTTTTTTAAGAACTTTATATTTACTCTAGATTTATTAATAAAATATAAATAAATATTAAAGAAAAATAATGCCTTAATTGATAATAAATATATTTTTTTCATAAATAAAGTTAGTGTCACGTATAACCAACCGGCTAGCTGCATGGTATATACACTAATAATGATCCACCAAACCATTGTATCTATAAATCTTTGAATCTTTATAAATTGGTCAGACAATCTCTATTTATATGGAGGATTGTTAGAAATTTGTTTTAAAAACATGATCAATAGGAATATTTTAGGTTAAATTAAAAAAAAATAGTCCACTCACTTTTGTGGTTGAAACTTTATTTGAAATTATTCACTGACAAAAGTTCTTAAACGTAAAACATTAATATGATTAAAATAAATTATGGGTGAATAAAAAAATTGATCTCAAATTACTCTTAGCTTATATATTTTTTTGTGAAACCTAAAATTTTTTATTCCATATTAAAAAATTACAAGATTTTCTTGTAGTTTATATAATAGAGAGTTAAAGAATCATAAATAAGTCTAAGTGAAATGAATCTGGGCTTAAGCCACATGCACTCGCTTGCTAAACTTGGGCCTGAGCCCCAGTCTCTTCCCATTAGTCCTAGTCCTAGGGCATAGTCTCAGGGGTTTTTACCAATCTATTTTGGAATTGGAATTGGATTTGTTATAAATAATTATTTGTCACATAATTATTTTTTACCAGCTCATTTATTTGTTCATTTATATGGTCTTCTTCTTTAACCCAAATATTTTTATTTATACTCAAAGTGTTATATTTTAAAGCTAAAAAACTATTATGTTAATTTAATTTTTATGATAGGTAATTAAAACAAAGTAAAAATAATTATTACCATAATTAATTTTGTATTAGTTTTATTTCCAATAATCAGAGTTGAAAGAGATATATTTTTAACATTTAGAAGTAGTTCTATAGCCTTCTTCTCTATTATTTTTCCCGGCTTATCTTGCCTTTTTTTTCTTTGTTTTAAAGCTTAAATTCCAGTCCTTTTTAGAGAGATGTTATGTTTCCGTTGTTCTTTTTTTTATGTGATGGATGCGTTTTAAGGCAGCATGATTTATTTTTTAATTGGAAAACAAAAGAATGTCGCTTATGTTTAATAAAATAAATGAAATGATAAATAAATAAAGAAGGTAATCATCCTAATTAAAATAAAATATAGATGCAAAAACATTTTTTTTACATTGACTGCCTATTACATTTTACACATTTTAATTTAATTTGTGTCAGGGATTAATTTTCATTGGTACTAATAAATAATTTTTATTTTTATAAGCGCACCATTAAAATACAGCTCGTTTATATAAAATATAAAAAAACAAAATTACACACAAATTAAAATACAGCTCGTTTTTTTTTTTTTTTTTACTCGACTATTCTCTAAAAGGATTTGGCATTGACTTGGCAAGCTTCTCTCAAGTTCAGTGGAAGTTTAATTTATTACGAGAAAGGATAAAACAAGAAAGCAAAAACTTAATAAAATAAAAGAAAACGAAAACGAACCTTTATAGACTGTTTACATGCTAACCTTTTTAATTGCTAAAAAATAGAGAACAAAGTCCATTTATTAGCCGAAGAAGAGGACAATGTCAGGCTTCTCTTCCACGCACGTCGAGCCCAAGAAAAAAAAAGAAAAGAAAAGGCTTGGCCCAACCCAAGCTTGGATGGGCTTAAAGAGCTGAATGTGACGAAGAAGCCTGTCAATGACCCAGCGCCCTATTTATGCAAATGAGCTTTAACTAATAGGGTTAAAATTCACCCTTTCTACTCTTTATATTTTTTAAAAAATCAAGTTTGAAATTAAAAAAGAATATCCTGAAAAAATTCGATGACCAAAACAAAAGAAAGCCTTGGAATTTCAATATTGAACCACGTGTTTTAACTACAGTAAAATGTAAAAGCCATTTAGCATATGCTAATTTTAAAATTATGATTTTATAAATGTAAAGGGTGATTTGAACAAAAAGCAATGTCGCATGAGCTGATTGGTTAGTACCGTGCTCGCAAAGTTTGACCAAGCAGCCCTAAACATGCCTTGTTGACTGGTGGCTTTCAACACGTGAAAAGGGAAATGGAAGAGCGTTAGACAAACAAAGGATACAAAAACATAACGGCAGTCAGAAGGAAGTGGCAGTTGGCGCAACCCCCCCTGAAGGAACGAAAAGCAGCCTGACCCCCCACTTTCAAGGAACCAGAATCCTCAGATCATTAATTTGTTGATTTTATTAAAATTAAAAAAAAAACCCCTTAATGCACACTCTAAACGATTAAGTTTAATTATTATTTTTCCCTCTTAACACATAAAAAAAAACAATAAGCTTTGTGTTGGGGTAGTTTGGTTATTTTCACAAGAATCATGAGGCATTATATGATTAATAAGGGACAATCTAGTCCTTTTGTTTTAATAATGTCTTACTAATTTTTTTTAAGAAAACGATGAGGAGTAATTTGGTATTTTTCAATTTTTATATGCACGGTGTTAAAAGGCTGATAAAAAACTATTCAATTTTTTTTATAGTTTTTCTATATAGAATAAAAAATAAATTACTCCTAAGTAAAATTTATTGGGCTTGCATAAATTCAAGTTGTTTTTTTAGTGGTTATTAAGTTGTCATGAGATTAGTTTGGTCTTTTAACATTCATTATAATTATTTTTAAAAAAAGTTGTTGGACTCGTTACTGAGTGAGCGCTAGGGGTGTTCAAAAAAACCGATTAACCGAAAAAACCGAGAGAATCGATAAAAAATTAACTGAGAAAACCGAACCGAGATAGAAAATCGATTAAACCGATTTTTAAAACCATAAAATCTTGCCGGTTCGGTTCGGTTCCGGTTTGACCACTTAAACCGATGAACCGAACCGGTAGTATAAATAAAGAGTAAACCACTAAGCTGCCTAACCCTAATTGGCATTCTGAAGCCGCTGCCCTTCAATTTTCATCCTCCCTCTTCTCCTTTCTGCATCTGTCTTGCTTTTGCCCTCTGCCCTGCATCTTGACTCTTGCCCCTTTAATTTTCATCCTCCCTGCGTCTTGCTCTTGCCCCCTGTATCTGTCTCTTCTCTAGCCAAACAAAAAGTCAACAACCCAATCTCCACATCCATTTAGTCTACTTGCAGCCGAACAAAAACCTGAACAAAACCCCTTGGCTTCTTTCTTCACTTGCAGCAGAAAGAGAGGGCTCCTCTATTAGAGAAAAGACGGCAAGGTAAAGTTTATTTTCGTGTGCTTGTAAGTTCAACTTTTTGTTTCAAACTTTGATGCTTCTCTGACGTTTCTTGCCATTGGCTTCGCAAGGCTTAGACCTTTTTAACTCCTCTTGATTTTCTGCTTTCTTTTTATCTTCCTCAGGTTTCGCCGTTGTTTGTGGTCTATCTTAGCTTTCAGGACCTACGTTGTTGTTGCTTTTGGCTTGCCCTGTCAAGGTAAGGGAACAATTTTTTTGCCAGAATCCTTTTTCCTGCTGTTACGGTTCTTGATTAGTTTGTCCTTGCTGTTTGGATTAGGGGGGTCTGCATTATCTGTCTTGCACTCAACGAATACTTTCATTGTTTATTCTTTGCTGATTTGACGTAATTTGCAACATTGTTACTTTGTTAGTCTCATTGAATTGAGTTTTGAATCACATTACAAGGGTATAAAAAAAGGGTTAGAGTCTTATGTCGTTTCTGTCCTAGGCTGGTTGAAACTAAAAACAAGGGGTTCCACTTCGAAACAGATAAGCTAATTAGGATTGGGTATTGTGTTTTTTTAATCGGGTCAGGAAAAGTTATATGATGGTTGGTGAAGAGAGTTTGGCTAGATTTATGGCTTATGATGGTTGGTGAAAAGTTATATATTTGCTTTATCAAAATGGATTTGAACAGTGTTCATAGCTTTATTCAATCTGGTTATAGTATTTCTGCAATGAATTGATATTCAATCTGTTTTCTGCAATGAACCTAACATGATTCTCAACTTCTACTTGATTCTCAATTGTAGTTAGATGTTGACTTATGTTGTTGTTTTCTTAATTTCAGATGCAATTATATGAACCTAACTGACTTTTAGAGTTTTGCTGCCGTTGCTGGAATTTTTGGATGCTGGTGTTGCTGGGTTTTTTTCTTCAAAGTTCAAACTATGCCGGATGTTTATGATAATTTATTGCTGGTTGCTAATGTATCCGCTTATTAATGTTAACTTTTTTAGTGCGAACAGACTTTTAATTTGAGGTGTTCAAATTTAATCATGCATCTTGCATATTACATTAATTTAGCATTTTGGAAAGCTTATTAAAAGTCAGCCAATTTACATCTTTGTGGGATTTTAATTCATGTCCAAATTCATGTCCAGATTTTAATTCATATTAAAAGTTAGCCGATTAATATTAAAAGTCAGCCATGTATAGAAGAGAAACAGAGTTGTGTTGTTGTTGCCGAAAAACTACGCAGGATGTAAATTTTTAAAAGCTGAACATCAGTTTGCTTTGAATTTTAAAGCTTAATTAAATCTAAGGCTAAGCCAATTTAAAAAAAAAAAAAACTCATATATGATGGGATTAGGTTTCCCGGTTTTTTCCTAAAAAAACCGGATTTAACCGAACCGGTTTCCGGTCCGGTTCGGTTAATTTTTTACAAGCAGATAATAATCCGGTTCGGTTGGTTTTTTGAGTCCAAATCGAACCGAACCGAACCGTGAACACCCCTAGTGAGCGCTACTAGCGGCCTTTAAAGAGTCTCATTGTCCTTTTTTTATTGGTGTCGCGCGTGTACAAGGAGAAACGATGGTTAAGCTTGAGTGATTTTTTTCTTCCCCTTCCTCTTTTCCCTCTATTTTCATTGTCAAAATATAAAGATGTCATTTTATTTTTGTATATAATTTGGTTTTTATTTTTTTAATTACTCCAGTTTAACCCAAGATGGCTCAAGTACTTCTTTCATCTTTTTTTTAATTAATTTTTTTAAATTTCACCATTCAATAGAGTTATTTGATAATTGATCTTCATGTTATTATTCAGTTTTCTTTTGATGATTTTCATAGTTTTTTTTACATTATCAAAATTTTTTTCAGTTTATTTAATGTCGTTATATTTTTTTGTTCATGTTATTAAAATTAGTGAAGCTTATTAAACTTAATTAAGTCTCAATTAATTTTTAGGAATACTTGCATTATCTTGACATTTATTTTTTATGTTGAAAAGCATTTTGGGTCATGCTGCGGGAAGTCGTTATTGTACAATACCAAATTTATAACACGATCCTGTGAAATAATATGATATGATATTATTTTATTCTAAATAAATTGAACTTGATAGAAAGGAAGGCAAAGTTCTTGAGGCCACCCACCCAGGAAACATCTGAAATTAAAACGTGTCTGCTTTACTTGTAGTACCGTGTTCAATTTTAATATTGAAATCTTTTTGAATTACTTCAAACATTTGACAAATCTTGACAGGAGGAGGAGGAAGAAGAAGAAGAGAGAAGAAGAAGAGAGAAGTTTCAATGATGACCATAGATTTTCATCAATGTACCACTTCTATCCAAAAAGTTTTAAAAATCCTAAAGTTATCCCTATGTTTCCGAATTGTTCCACCATAACTCCTGACTTTTCCTAATAGTAATTTTGAAATTAATCTTAGAAATTTGAGAGAAATTAACATTATTAGATTTCTAATGGGATTGTTGTTCCATGCTATAGGTAGGATTAAATTTTTATTAATAAAAAAATTAAAATAATATTTTTTTTTAAAAAAATATTGAGACCACGACATGTTAGATTGACATTAGTCAACTTAAGGTAACTTGTTAAATTTACTATCCAAGTCACAAGATCATGATAACCCCATAAAAAATAAATCAAAATAAAACATGAAGCGTAATTTTCAATCAACTCAACGTTAAAAGAAAAAAAAACATAAAAAACGACATAGGTCAACTCGAGTTAACTTGTCAAACTCGTGAATTAGACCGTGTGACAATAATAATATCATAAAAAAACAAATCAAAATAAATTATAAAACTATAAAATTTAAATAAAAAAATAATTATAAAAAACTCAACTCGTCATGACTTCTATAAAAAAAAAAATTAAATAAACAATGAAACATAATTGTCGTTTCAATAAAGAATGCTTTTGGTAGGAGGTGAAGAATAAATTCAACTCTTTTTTTTTTAATTTTTGTTAATTATGTGTATAAGCTTGATTAAACCTAACTAAGTCCTTCTTAGTTCTTGGAACATGAAAGTTAATGGCAACAAAACAATCGAATAAAGGGAAAGCAGAAAAGGCGATGCCTCCTGGGATCTCTCTTGTTTTGTAAGCCAACGGATCCCAACCGACAGAGTCCACTAACAATTATTATAAATAAGAAAAAAAAAAAGAAAAAAAAACCAAAAGCACGACAAAATCTTTAAATACATACAAGGCAACAAGAAAATTAATGAGAGGGATTGAGCAGGGGATATCATTGATGTTAATTAAATAGCTTATACATGTATTTAATTAAATAAATTAAAAATTATCTATACTAATAAATAAATAAAAATATTAACAGGTTTGTCCAAGTCGTAGAGCTACAGTTCGGCTACACAAACCAAAGACAAGTGGAATGATACTGCTACAGCAGAACTCGAACAACTTGAGCAATAATGTTGATTTTAGAATAAATAAGTAGAGTAATAGACAATAGAACTGAGCACGTGTCACCTAGTTGATCGTTGACTAGGAGGCGTAAGATTCATTATTTTCCACTGTGTGGATTCTCGAGATCCAGGAGATAATATATTTTAACAATAGGAAGCGAACAGATAGAAAATGCAGCCGTGAGACACACCTCCATGCTGCTAGAAAAAGGGTTCCCGTTGAAAGTGACATATACATGCAGTTTTTTTTAAAAAATACTGAATAATTTCAAAAAATGTTTATTTATATTTTCTTAATATAATAGTATATTTGACAGTGTAGTTATGGTTGTTTTTCAAATAACTTTTCGTGCTGAAATGCATGTCAATAATATTTTTTTATTTTTTAAAAATCATTTCTGATATCATCACATCAAAACGATCCAAAACATATTAAATTTTAACAAAAAAACAAAAGAACTTTGATTTTTTTGAGAACACGGTTTGTATCATCGCCCTTCATTTATAACAAAAAAAAAAACAAAAATATGCACAGTTTCTTAATGTATCCATTTAATAAATGGAAAGTCAACTTTTTATTTTATTTTATTATTTTATTTTGCTAGCCCTGTTTAATAGCACAACGTATACACCACTTTATGAAACCCGTCATGAAGACCAGCGATTTTCAGAAATAAATATATTAATATGCTGCAAATGCAAGAGGGGTATTTTGTAAAGTGTGAGTTTAGAAAGTCAACCAATAGAGCAAACATTTTTAATTATTAAATCAACAATAGAAATTAATTACATTGATATTTTAGATTGAGCTCACCATACAATAAATCAAAATGTAAAGGCTGTGATTATGATTTGTTTAAGACCGACCAGGAAAGAATTAGTTTATATATATTTTTGTTTTGTTTTTTTATGTAAAAAAAGCCTAACCGTGCATGAATTGATGCCACCCCATAATTGTAGGAATGGTAATTGACAAACTGGGAAATATATGGTCGTGAAAATTTAGGACGATACTCCTCGGTTTCTCAAAAGTTTTATTTATTTATTTATTAATGTGGATGTTCAGGTCAGTTTGCACGCACCTTAACTAATCCCACAGGCTCTGAAGTTAACAATCATATAAACCTCTAGTGACCTTAAAGTTTATAAAACTCGAACCAGTGATCTATAAAAAACAAACCTAAAAGCTAACTACTTAAATTATACCTCTTAAGGTTTTTCAAAAGATTTTTATTCCATGCTATAAGCATTCTCCACACCTTTCTGAAAACCTTTTTCCACGTGTAGTTGTGTTCGTGAACTCATGAGGTGTTTAATATTCCAGTTAAAATATTGTTGGTTTAAAATTAAAATTTTTAAAAATAAAAAATATTATTTTAATATATTTAAAAAAAATATATTTTTTTAAAAATACAATCTTTACCCTGTACAAAACATAATAATGCATGGACAGAGCAGAGCTTTCATGTGCATTCGAAAAGAACAAAACCAGGGGCATGTGATCAGTGCTTGGAGAGGATTTCCAAGTCTCATCGCTGTAGAATACACGTGGAACAGCTATCCGTCCGTGGATTAAGGAAAAAACTGACACCTCATTATTCTACCATTATCTTCTAATTACTTTTACTGATGTAACCTAAGCCGTATAAACATCCAAAAGGTAAAAAATAATCGGTTTTCAAGTTTAAAATGCTAGCAGAAGATTTGCATTTAATTCTCCAAATCAAACACATACTATTACCCAACTGTTTTGTTTAAAATCATTATTTTTTATATTTTTAAATTATTTTGATAAGTTAATGTAAAAAATAACTGTTTGTTAAGGGACTATTAAGAGCTTGTTGTTCGGGAATGTAGCTTCCAAAATTTTTGATTTTTTTTATATTTTTAAATTATTTTAATATGTTAATATTAAAATAAATTTTAAAAAATAAAAAAATATTATTTAGATGTATTTTCTAACAAAAAAAAACACTTTTAAAATAACCATTATCGTAATAATAAATATGCTCTTAAAATGAAATCATATATTCTTCTTTGCCAAAAGGAGATCATACCATGTGCATGCATCCTATATAATAAATTCATAACAAAAATAAATATAGAAAATATTTCTAAGTTTCGTTTGAAAATAAAAAGATATAACTAAGAGAGAAAAATCTTAGAAATATTTTTATTTTTTAAATATAACATGAGTTTTATTTTTTATTTTTTTCTGTGTTTTTTAAAATAAATTTAGAAAATAACTAATAGTACTAATAGTAAAATAAGGATAAATATGGAATAAAAAAAATTCAGTTTCTTTCCTTCCAAGTTTTTACTAAGGTATGATTCCAAACTTCCAACTACCAAATTCCTTCACCCACTCTCCTCCCTGTCACGTACTCTTCACGTGCCTATTTGTTTCGTGGCGTCGTGCCCGTTTCTAATCCTTTTCTTAAGCCAGAAACAATAATAATAAAAAAAAGAGCGTGGAAAATTCAGGGCGGGGTACGTGATCAAAAGAGAAGGGAAAGTAAATAATAGCCGTGTGATCACGGTCTCTATATAGTGAGTAACACAGATGGTCACACCTACAAACTCTCCCCCCCTCTTTCTTTAGTTTTCTGTTCAGCTTTGCTTTTTCTTTTTTATTTGTCTGTCCTTCCCTTCTCCTCCTTCTTTTGGGGTCCCTTTCTCTCCCATTCTCCGAACGCTTCAACCCCCCTTCCCAAGATTTCTTCCTTTTCCTTTTCCTCCTTGCTGTGGTAAGTCTCTCTTCTACCATGCCCAATTGCTTCTCTTATTTTCTATCATTGTAATTTTATATTTTGTTCTCTCTGTTCGATTTATGTAGGTTTCTTGTGCTTGTGGTTTCTTTTGATACGACAAATTATTTCTTGCGACGTTAATTGTGTTTTGTAGGTGTTTAATTGCAGCCAGTGAAAGCTAGCGCTTAACTTCACACACCCACACACACACACACACACCCACACACACACACACACACATATATTCAATCAAACAGTTTTGTTGATTGTTAGTAAAATCTAGAAGTTTTTCCTTTTTATTTAATATTCAATCAAGCAGTTGTAATGATATGTTGGTTGGAAGTAATTGAAAAACAGAATTTATCGCGCTGAGTTCGTCGTCTTCTTCTTCTTTTCATGTTATTGTTTATCAAGTAAATTGAAAAATGGGATTTTTTTTTGCTGAGGGAGTTATTTGCATTACTATTTTTGTTTTGTTTTGTGTGGGTGTTGATCTTTTGGGTTTTGAAATTGGCAAGGTTAAAGAAAAAAGAAGATGATTTTGGTGATGAATTGTAGTCAGTGAAGGCTAGGCTTTAAAAGTCTAGTAATTGGCTGCTGCGCTGCCTCCTCTCTTCTGCCAGTAAATGGGCTGTTTTAGTTCCAAAGTACCAAGACAGTTCCCTGGACATGAGGACCCTGTTGCCCTTGCCTCTCAAACAGCTTGTAAGTTGCTGTTCTAGTTCTTTAATCTTTCCATTCATGGGGTTGCAAACTCATGGTTCTAAATCAATTTTTCGGGTTTCTCAAGTTCCTTCAACATAAAAACAGTTCAGCTCTAATTGGTTTATTGTGACATGTTAAGCCTTTTTTTTTTTTTTGGATATTGAGGAAACTTTCTTTTGTTTTGGAGAGGCCTAAAGATAAACTGTCTAGCCTAAAAAGGAAAGGAAATCTTAAAGAGAAATTATGTCGAATTAGGGTTCTTTTATTATATAATTTTGCAATGTTTTTTGAAACTATTGCTGTATTTGAAACCATTACTTTTTATTTCTTGAAAGTAACAGGTATGAAATTTCAGTGTCTGAATTAGCATGCCTTCATTTCCTTGTGTCCGTGTGCGATTGTACCTATGCATTCACATATCTGTACACGCTCCTTTTCTTGCTCTTTTTTTTTGTGATAGTCTTTGATCTGTATGCCATTTTTTTAATTCTGCAGTTAGTGTGAGTGAAGTTGAAGCGCTTTTTGAATTATACAAGAGCATTAGCAGTTCTGTGGTTGACGATGGGTTAATAAGCAAGGTATCATTAATGGTTTTTTTTTTTTAAAAAAACATACTCGTTTTTTCCTCATCTGTCGGTACTCTTTTTTTTTTTTTGGTTTTAAATTTTTCTCTTCAGCAATGATGGTGCATTTTTGTGCATCTTCTTTTAGAGTTTCTTTATGTGGCAGTCTATGTTTGTGCTACCCCTGAAGGCTGTTGTTTCGAATTGGATAGTTCCAATTAAAGTTTAGAATTGCTGTTGAAAAACTATGTTTTCATGGCAAAAAAAAAAAGAGGAATTTAGTTTTAGATATTTAATATCATTCAAGATATGGATTTTCTGAAATTGGGTTCCATTTCTGCTCACATTGTGTGACGTGAAGCTCATTTGAAGACATAAGTAGGGGGGACTGTTTAACCTAGAGGATGTTATGCACTGATTAATGCTTCAGTTGCTCACAGATAGTAGTAGCATGTTGGATTTTAAAGCTGATCACGATGGCGCCCACACTGATGATAGTGATCTTTATGATTTTTGGCGACAAATCTCTTATGTAAATTGTTTTCTTTTTTCAACCATATATGATTAATCTCTATCTCTGTGTATGCAGGAAGAGTTTCAGTTGGCCCTTTTCAAGAACAGAAAGAAAGAGAATCTCTTTGCAGATAGGGTATTCATGTTACCTTTTCTACTCTCTTTTATTGAGAAGAAAAAACATTTGAGCAGAGAAACAGCCCTTTGTAATGTTTAAAAAGCGTTATTTCATTTTTTTTCCTGACCTGCACTATAGTTATTGTTATCTTAATTGTATATGTTGAACATGGATCTGTCCTGAAATTCTATACGGAGCGAACTATTTCTTTTTTCTCTAAATTAATAATAAGTCTATAAGAAGAATCAATAAATCATTGCATCAAGTTAGAAACACCATGTAAGATTTGTATTTTTTTCATAACCAGCATTATAAACACTGCTCTGGTCACATTCCATTCAGTTGGATTGGTTTTAACATTCAAACAACTTTGCACGCAGATTTTTGACATGTTTGATGTTAAGCACAAGGGAGTCATTGATTTCAGTGATTTTGTTAGATCACTCAATGTCTTCCATCCCAATGCCTCACAAGAAGTCAAGATAGATTGTAAGTTGAATATATATTATGTGATGATCTTCAATTGCATAAACTGGAGTTGTCATTGTATTCTGCATGATCCGCTTCATTTCATTTTGCTGTCTGCTAACTTCTACTGTTTGGAATTTCTTGCAGTCTCATTCAAACTATATGATCTTGATAACACGGGATTCATTGAGCGCCAAGAGGTATGATTATATTTTTTTCTTAATTTTATGAATGTGATTTAGAATTCTTAGTTTTGCTTGTGGACTGAGAGAGAACCCCCCCCCTGCGGGTGTTAAGGGAAACAGAACCCCTATGCAAAGATGGTCTCTGGCTGCGTTACACCCCTTGTGCTGTTCTTTTACCTGCCACTTTTGTCTCCATATCCGAACTTTCACAGAAGTTGTGGATAATCAGTAGAGAGTATGGTTTGGTTGGGGTTTGAGCATATTTTAGGTTCAGTGCTTATCACTCTGAGGGAATAAAAGAGGCTCAACAGCTTTCCATACAAAATAGAAATGCCCTTTGGGGTCACTGCAAATCATTTAGCATTTACTTCCACTTTGTGGTTTGGCGTATCTGAGAAGTTTATATCATATATTTGTATTTGATTTTCCCCATCAATTTGGAGGTTGTAGTCTCCTTGTATGATAGACAACTCAAATAAATGATAATTAATTTCCTTTATTGTTGTTGGAAACTATCATTTTCACCAGCTGATGGTACTAACTGTAGCTTAAAAGATCACAGATGACTAAAATTTGGTTTCTCAGTATGAATTCAATATCTCTTTCATTCTTCTGATTCGAAATAGTTTTTTTGTCATCTGCCTATGGCATTTTTTTAATAATTCGATCAGATTTCTCTACGGCTTGCTTAGCTGGTCTTTCAAGATCATTAAGTTACATAATTGTTAGAATTGAAAAGCTTATTGAAGAGAAAGCGCAGCACATCTTCCAGACTCATTTCTTTCATTTGATTATCCTTTTATCGAAACTATCTGCTGGCCTGCTGATTGTTTGTGATTGTTTGACAGGTTAAGCAAATGTTGATTGCACTTCTCTGTGAATCGGAAATGAAGTTAGCTGATGAGACGGTTGAGATAATTCTCGATAAGGTGAATTATTTTATCCATCAGAAATACTTTGGATTTTACATGTCTCTTTTAAGTGAACTGATTTCTTTTCTTTTAGCACTACACCAATTCAGGATCAACCACCTGTTCATCTGTTTAGGTTGAGATCCAGCATTGCCATGTAGTAGCGAAATAGTAAAAAACATTTATGATTTTCTCATTTAATCATCCAGGAGCAATTGAAAAGTTTAAGCTGCAGACAAATTATGATAGACCAAGAAACTGGAAAACTTAGACCCTGATAATAATCTCTCTAGGTAATGGTTTGTTCTGGGTGGTCCACACTTGTTATACCTACCATAAAGCAAAATGGTTTTTATGCCTCGTTGAACTATTGAGCCATCAGGCGGATGTTCATTGCATGATGACATGGTTTTTTCTGTTTGTCTCAATATTCGAGTATTTCTTTTATTTTTCAGTTTCCAAGAAACTCTTGACCGAGTTTTTATTTATTATTGGACAGACTTTCTTGGACGCTGATGTAGACAAAGATGGGAAGATAGACAAGTCTGAGTGGGAAACATTTGTCTGTAGAAATCCATCCTTGTTAAAGATAATGACCCTCCCCTACTTGAGGTATAAAATAAAACGTCTCTTAGTCCCATATTTATAATTTGCAGTTTGTTATCGAATTCTTCTTTCAATTATTCAGTTTTTTTTTCTTGCCTGAAATTAATGCAGGGATATCTCAACAACGTTCCCAAGTTTTGTTTTTAATTCTGAGGTGGATGAGATTGCTTCATAGAGGGAGAAGAGAGGAAGTAGCATAGGATGTCACTGCAATTAGATTGAAACACAAGCGCTTGATTTTTGAAAAAAAAGAGAGAAGTGTGTCTGTTTGAGTTGCAATCTTTCCACATTGACGAGTGAGATTAGTTTTTGTGGTTCTCATCTCAACTGCAAAGGCATTATTGCTCTAATCCATGCTGTAGCGAGTTAAAACTCTGCAGCAGTTATTAGAGTTGCATCACAGTTCTCTTTTGTTTGATTGTGGCTATCACTAAATTTTTTTGTCCATGTAACCATAAGAAATTCATTCAGTAGGATGGCGAGGAAAAGTGTAGATAAGGCTAGCCAATTGGTCCCTCGCAAAAACATTGAAGGAATGCGTAAATAACTTCCATAGTCGTAAACAAAAAAACTATTTATTAATTACCTTTTCATTTCTTGAATAAGATAGTCATAGAATTGAGTTTTATTAAAGCTCTAACTAGCAAGAAGATTGATACTCTGACCCTCGATCGAGGCCTCAAGCAAGTCTTTTTTTCTAATTTGTCCAACCTTAGTAGAGCTTTTACTAGAGTTGAATGGGATTGTGCCAAGTTTATTACCTTAATATAGCTAAATGCAGCGGCTGAATTACGTCAAGTTTTGAAATTTTAACCTTTTATTTTGTAGGCTCAAATTATTATTGTTATTGTTATTTTTTTTCTAGGGAATCGTATAGGTTATTGAACCATTGGCCGAAGAGGCAATCCATAATCATACCAAGAAGTGGCTAAGTATAATAAAAAAAATCCCTTTAGAGATGACATTGCACGTTTACATTCTTCGATCTCATTACTGGCAAGTTAAAAAAAAGAAAGAAACAGATTTTGTGCAGGCAAAAATGGCGACAGTGGCAGAAAATTCTGTGATCAAAGTTGCATCTCTCAGTGGATCCCTTCGCAAAGCTTCCTTACGTTTTTCTTTTATACACATGAACGTTAGGAAAATCTCATTCGGCATAGTGGAAACCATGCATTTGTACTTTCTACTAGTTAGGATTATTTACGCATTAAAAAATGAAAACTTCTCAAGGTGCACTTTGACATGGAAATTATACCGTGAAGCAGGCACATTCCCAAGAAACAATCTTTTAACCTGGAAGTGCCGGTAAATAAACCTTACATTATTCCGCAGACACCACATGTTATCATGCATGCACAGGTGCAAATGACTCTGTTTTCTTTCTGGTATCGTGAAGCTCAAGGTTCATATAGACAAGGAAACCTTATTACAAATGGATAAAGGCGTAATATCATAAACCCACAATGTATTTAAGATTACAGCAATGCCACTAGATGAATTCATTTGACAACCATCACCGACTATCATAAAATTCCATTACAGCTCTAATGGTGTATTTATGGCACTAATATTGTCAAGAAAAATTCCATTGCATCCAGGGTTCATGAACAGCTATGCGCGGGGTCTTTGTTCCTTCAGCTGTTCAGAAGACTACCTTGATTGCAGATCACAGTAAAGGATTTTCTTCCAAGAAAATCTTTGGAATATTTCGGTCATTAGGTGTATTTTGTGAACAGTATAAGCTTGTGGCTCTCCAGCGTTTTTCCAGTGGCAGTGATAGTCAGCCTGATGAGAGGATATGTTAACGAGGTTCCTCTGATGTTGTTCTTTTGAGAAAGCTTGAAGTTGCATTGCAGGATCATCAAGTAGATGAAGCTTAGATAACTTCTATTGACTTCAAGAATCAATATGGCTTTCCTGTGGGTTCCTAGGTCAGTAGGTTAATTTCTCTAGTTTCCTACTCATCTGACTCTCACTGGTTATAAGAAGCATGTGATCTGGTCTTCCTAACATTGAAAGGAAAAACGGATTTGATTCAGTTCCAGTCCTGACAAAGATCCCACTCTCCTTAGCTAGAGCTCATATGCCTGTTCCTACCTCTATGATTCTAAGGGTGATTCTAGAGAGGGAGAATATGCCCCCGTTGCATATATTATGGTCAGTGGTTTCACATACGGTGAAGATGGAGATTGGGACATGTCTGGCGTCAAATTTCTTGGTTCAGATGTGAGATGGTTTTCTACCTTTAAGTTCTAAAAGAAGCGTTCATGCTAAAGTGGTAAAACCTGATGCAATGGCATTCAATCTAGTTCTTGATGCTTGTGTGAGGTTCAAATCATCTCTGAAAGGCCAAGAAATAGTTGATTTGATGTCACAAACAGGTGTTATTGACAACGCACACTCGCCATTATTGTTGCCCAGATCCATGAAATGAATGGGCAGAGGGATGGGATCAAGAAATTGAAGGATAAAGTTGATAGTGTGTGTGCTCCTTTATGATAGTTTGTTGAAGTACACTTAAAGTTTGATGACATTGACTCTGCTGCAGAGCTCATTTTAGATATGCATAAACAAGAGCTTGTAATATTTTGGAGTGGAGAACTTCTCCTTAGTAACAGAGCCCTGGCAAAGCTTGTCAATGGATACAGAAAACATGGGAGAACTTCTGAGCTTTCAAAGCTTCTACTTTGCATTCAACAGGACTTTCATGCATTCGGCCAGTCCAGTTTATGTTCTGATGTTGATTGATTCTTGCATTCACTTAGGTTGGCTGGAAATGGCTCATGACATCTTGAACGACATGGATGCAGCTGGGGATCTCACAGGCTTTACCCAACATATGGCACTCTTAACTGCATATTACAGCAGAGAGATGTTCAAAGAAGCCAAGGCACGCTATGATAAATGAGGAAGGCTGGTTTTGTTATAAATTTGTCTGATGAGATTGTTGCCACTGCTTAGTCTTTCAGAAGCAGCAAATAATGCATCATCTTCCTCTAGTAAATCAGATCTGATCGACTTTTTAGTTCGAGAAATGAGAGAGGAAGAGAAGGCTATTCCTTCTGGGGTATCCAGAGCAACACTGGTAGCAAGGACTTAGAGGGGAGTAGGGATCTCTATGAGGTTTTGCCACTGGATTTTATCCGAGGAGCTTATTTTGAGAGAGCAATGGAGGTCAGTGGTTATATGGAAGAGTGTAATATGTATCGTGACAAGTGGATGTATAAAGATGACTTCTTGAAGCTTCATAAGAATCTATGTTGGAGTTTAAAAGCATCGGAGGCAAGCACTGAGGCTCAAAGAAAGAGCCTTGAGTGTGTCAAGGCATTCAGGAAGTGGGTTGGAATTGATTGATATCTACCTCAAGTTTTCAAGTGCTTAGGGCATCTGAAAACCAATGCCCTTGGTTGGCCTTACAAAGCTGAAGCTTTTTCTTGCAACAGTTTTGATCCATAGTAGCTGAATGTGAATGCCTCGGCATAAATTGTGGCAGTGCAAGGGAATTCTGGGTCAGATGGACCTGATGTTTTATAGCAATCATAATCCAAAAGGTTAGTAAAAAATCCATTCGTAGACCCTTCTAGTTGGATGTAACTCGGCACCATCTGGTTGCTACAGATTCTTTGGATTACAAATAACTTGTTAAGTCGGCCTACAAACCCAACTGGCATTCATAGAAGTTTGGAGGCTTGAATAAGATGGTCATCTGGCTGTGAAATGATTTTTTCTCTGCAGGGTAGCATGGTTCTCTGCTGATAAGCGAAGAGAGATAGAGAACTCGTGTTTAAATGAAATGAATTATCCAAATTGTAAGGTAAAACATGAGGGGAGTGCGGCAAAATATTCCCCTCATATATTTTTCTTTTAAATTTATAGTAAAATCTAAAAAAAAACAGTGGATAATATTATTTACAGTAAATAATATGAATGATATTCACCTCCACACGTTTTAATTATTTAAAGTAAACTTCTATTATAAACTCAACCGGATTTAATATTTTTTTTTATTTTAATTATATAGCAAATTTAAAAAAAAAATTCAACAAAATCGTCAACGGTAAAACATAAAAAGGTAAATAATACGGTTGGACAAAGTTTATTTTATAATGTTCATTTCATATATTTTCTTTTTAAATTTATAACAAAACCAATAAAAAAATAAAAATGAATAATGCATTTAGCCAACCATAATAAAACATGAGGAGATAAATAGTGTGATTATACCGTATTCACCCCGCACGCTTTAGATTATAAGTAATTAATCCTGGTATCTTTATATGTTTTTAGTCTTTGCATGCTTCCAATTATGTTTTCTGGTTTATTTTTATTTTTTAGACATGCATGCTCTTGGTGTGACAAACTAATATTTTTGAAAAACAAACGGATCATGTTCAACAATTAGAATAAGAGAACGAATGCAAATATTGGTTCAAACTATAAGGCATTCTTTAGCGTGATGGCTTTAGCATCATCTCTTACAGCACCTGATTTTTTCCTTCCTTCCTTCTCCATCTTGCTTGCTGAACAGTGGAATCTCCTTGCAAGAGGTTTTGGAGCACCTGTTCCTCGCTCGAATGCTTTCACACAAGTAAAACCTGAGAATATATATATATTTTTTTAAAAACATGATTCTAGCAATATTTTTTTCTGGGACAGTACGTAGTGCCTAGTTTACTTTATCAATGATTTGGGATATGAATCCATACCTGTCCAAAAGTTTTGGTGAATCTCCTTTAATGACAAATCTGTTGTAGAACCAAATGTTATCTGTCAGTTGTGTGATCTATGTATTTTATTTCTCATTTTGTAATAAAAGGAGAGTTATTTACCTCTAAATATTGATTTTGTTGATGACCCAACATATAAAGTCCTCTTTACGAGGTTCCATAGCAATTCTCTGGGAACAATAATGGGGTCATAACTAGATTTGTGATCAGCAAATACCTGCGTGGTGGTAAATATACTTTTTTTCAGAGTAATAACTTGATGTTAAACGCTAGCTTATGGCTTCAAATACCTACAACTGGAACTCTCTCTTTCCTCTCTTTTTTCCCTTTGAATGTACTCACCTCATTAACTTGAAAATATGTGCCATTGAGTGGAAAGCTTCCCTTCAGAGCTGTCCTGCATGGTATCTGCGCATGTGTTCTTTTGCATTAGTTCATTACACAATCGACTTGATTATTCTGACAATAACAACATGAACATAAACACAGTTTTCGCTTACCAAAATTGTTCCACGAACTATACCAGCTTGTTGTTCTCGAATACCTTCACAAGCAAAACATGTTTTCTGATCACAGAGTTGTGATCCCTGCGAGCTGCATAATTTCTCAGGTTGCTGGCTTGAATTCGGAGTTTCACCTGGCATGAAGCATTGCCCCAGGTTTAATTAAATACTCTCATTTAGCAAGAATGAATCAAGAGAACTAGAAAATTACCAAGTAAATCCATCATTTACTTCAACTTTTAAAAATATTCTGAATGTTTTGCAATATTGCATGTGATGCTATTGTTGGACGACTTGGATAAACCAGCCTTTCTTCCAGTATTATATCATAAAAGTGTACCTGGTTGCCATATAGCGAGAAGGTAAGGTACTGAATCATCCCTTTCTCGTTTGTCTAGCTGTATGATTTAGAGTACAGTCAGAAATCGAGTTAAAGCAAGCAGGTACATTAATTTATTACATCGCAAAGTGTCAGGGAACTCTAACTCACCCCAACCAAAATCTCATGATTATCTGGAAGTTCGTACCTACATTAGAGTAAAAAATCAATTAACATATAAGATTAAATCTAAACAAACTGTTCCTATACTTGTGTTCATAGAGAGATTATACTAATTTATGGACATGAATAAGAAATTTCTACTTACACTTGATGTTCAGTCCGCAAAGAGGTCACACGCTTCATTTTAGGTGCTGACAATGGAGTAGTCCCCACAGAAACTAAAGCTTGCGACATAGAATTGCTGTATGGAGACTTTTTCCCATCTGGGTTGAACTCTTCACGATTGAGTTTGATAGTGGGGATCTCTTCATCTTCAATACATCCATCCCATGAAAAATCTTCAATGTCCTCTTCTTGTTGTGGTGATTTTGGCTCTTCAACTATGGGTTTGCAAGTGTGAACATCTCGACGAGATTCTGTAGTTCTGTTGGCATCTAAAAGGGTAACTGACATTGGATTTTTGACATCACAATTGTTTCCAAGTGAACTAGAATTTCTACTAGGCTTGCTGGTAACAATTGATTGGTCCACACTTTTCTTTGACGGTCCTGGTAGGGAAAGATTGGCAGCACTGCAATCAATTTCTTATGTTAGATTTTATGCGAATAACAAACCATCAGTAAAAAAGAATCTAAAGGTGTCGAGATTTTTAATATTTCCTGTAGTAAGATTTAATAACGAGAATTGAAGAGATGAGTTTCAAACCTTGATTGTGCACTTGCATAATGTCTGCATTCTGCTTTCATTGGACAAGCATGGCACCTTGGGTTTTCCTTTGTGCAGAATACCTGCATAAATTCCAAGGCGCATTGTTACCATTACCTTTTCTAGATTAGAATCAAAATTTAAAAAAAAAAACTAGAAATATAGTGTGATGACAGACCTTTCCAAAGGTTATCATGTGATAGTGCAGTTCATAGCTGCTTTGGCAAGTATATGGAGTCAGTAATTGTTTCTTGGTTATCACGAAAAAGCAGCTCATAATCGAATGGAATGCACAGATGTGAAACAAATAGTTCAAACGGAAATTTGAGAATTACAGTGTTCTATGGTCAAGCTCGCATAGTCGGGGCCAGAGGTATTTCTGAATGGTGTCCAATATCGGAAACCTGCACCAAAACAATATCTCATTTCATTTGAACTCCGAAAATATCAGCTGCGAAGCTTATCGGTGTATGGTACTTACTCTTCTATAAGGTGGAACTGAAGGCTTCCAGGGAGTGCTTTCAGGGGAACCCATCCTAAACGAACCGCTATCCGAGCAACATTTACATCAACCTTGTCAAAGAAATAAAGATTGTTGCGTTTATAGGCAAGTTTAATTGGTAAACGAGTAATTGCTGCATTGATTTTGTGACTTACCGGAAAGGCAACCTGTTGAAGAGACAAAAGTCGTACACATTCCACGCTTTTCAAGCCCAATCCCATGAACTCCAACAGGTAATCCCTGTAAGTAGAAGACAAGGTAGTGAAGAAAGATGGAAGATTTGTGAAGAAAGTAAGTCGTATCCGTCTTGGATGAGTTTCTTATATGTGGACTTACTTCACATCATCAGGTGGAGCATATCGTAACCATTCGAGATCTATGCTTTTATGCATGTCAACAACTCGATCCAGAAATTGCTGTAAAATGATGGGGTTATTGTTATATTCAGAAGAAAATAACCGAGTTAAGAGATGATAAATTCTGACTAGAAAGTATAGAACATGTAGCAAATTCCAAAACCTTGATTCTTCCCGCAATAATAGTTTGCTGACCACGTCCTTCGATGATGCTGGCAACTTTGCTGGTTTCTGCTTGTCTTACTGCCTCCCAATCCACCGAATCCATCTGATCCTTGCTTCTTGGTCTAGAATAGATCTTTCCTAAACTCTCCCAGTTCCTCCTTCTAAGTACCACATCTTTAACAATTTTATTCTTCCCTCTCGGAATTGTCTTTTTAGTCTCCTTAAAAGCTGTTTTCCTATTCGGGCTTCTGTTTTTCTTTTCAGTTTCATTCCCGCTCTGTCTTTTCACCACTTCATGAGGCAAACATATAGGCTGTTCGGTTGGTAAATTTTGAGGCTGTCTTCGCACCACTTCACGAGGCAAGCACATAGGATTTTCAACTAGTAAATATTGAGACACAAGATTCATATCTGGTTCAGGTTCTGATCTCACAATACCATTCTGTCTATGCACCTCTTCCTGGAGCAAGCATATAGCCCTTTCGGCGGGTAAATCTTTGGGTCCATGATTCATATCTGGTTCAGATTCTGATCTCACAACACTATTCTGTCCTTGCTCGTCTTCTTGAAGCAAGCACGTATCCTTTTCGGCCGGCAAATCTTTGTGTCCTTGATTCATATCCGGTTCAGGTTCTGATCTCACAATACCATTCCGTCTTTGTACCTCTTCTTGAAGCAAGCATGTAGCCTTTTCGGCTGGTAAATTTTTGGACCCATGATTCATATCTGGTTCAGGTACTTCTGTGACAAAATATCGGTTTCCATCTGCATCATAAGTTGCTCCAATGGATGTCATGCTGCTCTCAATTGGTTTTTGGCCATCTATGGTCATTGACGCTTGTTGATTACTCGTTGACTGAACTGGAAAATTTTCAACAAGTGACATGTATGCAGCACTGCCAACCATAGCAACAAGTTAAACAAAGTTCCCTTCATTAATTGTGTATTGTTTTTCTATGAGCAACATTCCATTAGAAAAAAAAAAAGCCAGATAACTTTTATTTTGTACCTTGATAGGTGGTCTGACACATTTTGGGTTAGGAAAACTCCTACCACTGAGTCCACAACAGAACCTTTCCACTGTCTGAATCTCCTATCACCTGTGAGGCATGTATTGTCTACTTTAGTTAAATATATCTTTCTAAATTTAATACAGATATATAAGTTATGACTAAGGAATTGAAAGTTCCTTTCGAAGTGTTTTTCTTAAAAATTGCAAAAACAGCACTGATTTATTAACTTGGTTCTTGATGTCTATGTTAAAAACTTAAAAGACAACTAGGATGGAAAATTAACAATATTGTCAAGTATAGAGATGACGGCACATTCTCAGATTGTTCATCAAATTCAGGATTCATTAGCTAGGGATCAGCTAGTCCAAATTCAATATATTATCGACATATACATACCAAGAAGGCAACGGATGTTCAGATTAGATGACGAATTTCTTCAATTTCCCAAATAAATAATGGGATGGCTATGCTAAGAAAAAACAAGAAAGTAAAGGTATGGCATGTTGAACTGTTATTTCCAGAGAAGAAAGTGCCTCAAACAATTCTCAATCAAAAGATGTAAAGCAATGGTAGTCAGCAAGAAAGTACCTAGAAACTGATGCGACCGAGAAGTAAACGCATCTATTCGTCCATTGAAAGTTATTTTTTCTCTTTGCCACCATTCTTTCCTTTTTCCATCCTCTTCTTCACCCTCTCCACTATCTATTTTCATTAGTTGGTTCCACCTTCTCAATGACTCTGGATCTAGATCAACTTCATGTCTTGCTCTTCCACGACCCCAATAGGGAATTAAAGCATTCTGTCCGTCAACTACATGTTCCGGTTTACTTTTTGGTCTGCCAGGACCCCTTTTTTCACTCTTATTGTCATTGATGCTTGAATTCCGTAGTAGATCACCAAGTTTATCCATTACAGCATGCTTAACTGTCTTAAGAAGAATCCCACTTTCGTCATCGAAAAGTTTCGGTCCAGCTGCAAAATATTTTTACCCATCGTCACTTCCACATCTAGACGATAAAGTTTAATAAAAGAACTTGCGAAAGCCATGGTGTAAAGCTTCTGTAAATCTTTCAGAATTGAGAAAGTACTGCTAGTGGGATGGGAGTGGATGAAGAAGCATGTATTGCCGAGCTGCCAATTTGTGCTGCTTTCACCAGTGGAACAAAATAAAACAGAAATACTATGAAGAAAAAAAAATCGAATTCACCCACATGAATATACCCTACGTATATTTTGAGAAGAAACTGTGATCACTGGAAAATTTAGAAGATTTTTACTCTGTTTTTGTTTGATGGAAAGTGAATGCATAAATACTAGTTACATTCGATGTTGAGCAAAAGAAGCTAGAAAACGTATTATTAGTAAGTAGTACCCCAGGAGTTACAAGTTCCTTGGCTTGGAATTTTATCTCTTGCTGCTTGATTCCCAGAGCTGCTTGATAGAATTATATTAGGTCAGTATAAAAGCAAGATCGTTGTATGTTTCTTCAACTAAGAGTCCGAGCATTGCTCTTGACACTTGCGAAGAAAGGTCAGAAGTTAATTACTAATCAAAACTATCAACTGACAGTCTCTACACTAGTTTCATGATGTCTTGACTCTAGTTTCTCTTGTCATCCTTCTTTTCCCTCTCACAACTAGAAATGCTCAGCATTTTTTGCACATTATTTGCTAGTTCCCTCTACAAGAAAATTGTTTTTCTTTGTCCATAACCTCCAATCAATTCTAGTTGATGACAGATTTTCCACTGGCACAGAATTTTAGAAGTTCTATAGATGTCCCAAAACCCCAATGCTCTTATCCACTTCGAATATATTTGGGATAGTAACTGTTATCAGATATAAACAACACACATCACAGAAAAAAAAAAGATATAAAAAAAGTTGAAATGAATGCTAGAAAATAAGGTAAACAATTTACATTAGCATCGCAACAGAGATTTTAGTAGAGGGAAGCTAACGTACGTTTTATTGATTTGTCGGTGATTCGGATCTTCTTTTTCCGCGACTGTTGTTTGCTTTTGCCATCTTCAAACTTTGATTTTGCAGCAGAGGGTCTCATCTCAGAGTAGCTTGGTGCTTTAGCCTCACAGACTATTTGAACTCCATTAACTTCATTGGTTAGAGCTTGTTTAAGAGAAAGCCCTTCCTCAACGCATCCCTCTGCTAGAGTTTCGCGGTTTTCTCCATTTAGTTTGTCGGTTATTTGAAACTCTTGTTCTCCAGGAATGGGTATATGATCCCGAGGAGCTGTTTCTAAATCCTTCCCTTTCTCTGCGAATCTTGCATTGAGAGAAGTGGGATCGACTCTTGGAGTAAACACCTTAGATCTCTTCTTTCTTTCATGGCAACTAAAGTGAGACGACCACAAAGAGCTGAACAGGTTCAATTTACGCCCCCTCTTGATCATTTTTTTCATGCATCTTTTAGGAACATTAGGCCCAACCTCTCTGCTATTGCCGACACAGGAGTCTACTCTAAATACCCTTCTATAAGCCTGTAATGAATTATATTGACACCCAGGTTTCGGCCAAAATTTTCCTGCAGACCTCATTTCACGAACGTTCCATCTTAGTTCATTCTCATTTGACTTGAACCCCAATTTATCATCACTCAACAAAACCATTGATCCACTATCGTTATCCATGCCAGGCTGCATAGTCGAATCTTTATTGTCATCTTTCAAATCATGGTTGACATTGCTAACCATAGCCATCTTGTTGTCATCAACTGGCAGATTTTCCATCTTTGGAATTTCAGCAACTTCTTTATGATGCTCTCTCACTGAACTCTCTTGGCTATTTCTGAGAGGAGGAGGAGCTTTCTCAACACACTTCCTCTTCTCCTTTGTCTCTTGCATACATTTCGGAGTTGCAAGCTTTGACATCTTTTTAGGAGTTCGTTTTGGTTTACCTTCAACAGCTACTTTCGTTCTATGTTTCTTCCTCTTGGGTTTCTTCACTGGCCTTTTGTTCTGATCCATGCCATTTCTTGGTCTTTTGCTGCCACTTTTCTTTGGCAATGGAGTCGAAATCGCAACTTGCTCAACTGGATTTGAGCACCCAATATGATCAAGCATCTCATAATTCATACGAGAGATTGTACCATGTTCTGTATCTTGTTCTTTACCATCTGCATACCAATTCATCAGGTAAGAAAATACCGATTGTTTAGAATTCTTACGAGGTAATTACTACTGTATCCAACATATTTTATTAGTCAAACTATCACTAGTTCCTAGAACAAAAGGAAGAACAGAAAAAGAACAATAACTAATTCAAGAAAAGAATTACTTCCATGTGCACAGACAAGATAATACTATAAAGAAAAAAAATTGACATCACTTACAAGGAAGCACACAACATTTTTCTCTGTATCTATCACTCTCCTCCAGGTCTGGAATAGACAAAAGATTATGGTTTTCAGATTGAAAACCCTCTTCGGAAAGACCTCCTGAGTCTCCGAAGATTTGAGTACCATGAACAGAAGCGGTAGAATTACCGTTCCAGTCATAGATGCTTTCTTTCAAATCTATCTGAAAAACAGCACCAGTTTCCAAATACTTGCAATTGTTGGGATGTTCATTCTTGCTTGTGGAAGCCGCGGCAGTAATAATTGCACAAATGGGGTCTCGAGCCTCTTCTGCTGCGATTCTTCCCAGAAAACTTTGTGAACCACGTTCCGAGAACCTTTTAACATAGACCGGTCGTGGCCTTGCTGACAGAGGCGGGGGCTTTTCTGGAGTTACTGGAGCACCAACATTCTGTATAGCAGGCTCCCTTTTCTCCATTGCACTGCCAAGTTCTTTGCCTTTTTGTTTCCTCTGATATACCTTTAGTGTTGACAAGCTTATTATACAATCCTAGTACCAATCAAGCCATTTTCCTTTCTTTTTTTATAAAAAAAACCCCTTTTTACAGCAACAGATTAAGAAAAGTTCTTGTGGACAAAAAATAAAATAAAATAATTCCTGATAAAATTGCAACTGAGATTGGAGAATATAATATCTGAAAACACAGTGTAGGCGAGTAAAGACAGGAAAAAATCAGAACAGAATTGCATGGAGCGAAAACGTCAATATGCCTCTGCTGTGATCTCGGTTGGTTACGAAGGTAGAGGGGAAAAAACGAGAGACATGTATTGGAGAGATTTGTTTGACGACCTGCAAAGCAAACGTAGTTATGTTCTTAAGGAGACAGCTAGAGCTGGCATGAGTGTTTTTTCACTACAGTTAATTAACCTGGTGGAGGATTTTTATTAAAAGCTTCCGCTTTGATTTTTACCAAACTAATGATACTCTTTTTTTTTTTAATCAATGAGAATTGTACCAATTAGATATTTTTGAACTATTAAAATTTTAATATCAAAAATAAATTTTAAAAAATAAAAAAAATATTATTTTAATATATTTTTAATTAAAAATATTTTAAAATCTAAAAATACTGAGGAGGTTGTTTTACTGATGGTATTTAAATAATTTCATTGGAGGCTAATGGTATTTGATTTGGCTCTTAATTAATAGCTTAAAATACTACCATTAAAGGTCAAATCTAAAATGTGTTCTCAAGATTTTGTCCATTTATAATTAAGAATCTTTAAAGGAAAATATAAAATGACAAAATCACTGTAGACATATATAATACTCCATCATTTCTCCTGTAAAGAGAGTTTTATTGGATTTGTTTATATAGATTAAGAAAATACATTAAATATCATATCAACTCCTACATTTTTATTATATTTATTACATTGCCTTTTAAATCAAAACCTAATGTAGTTAAATATATATAAAAATACGTGAATTCAATTTTTAAGAAGAATAGAGTAGTAAAACTTGGTATTCAATTATTTTCCTTTTTAATACATATATTTTGAAACATCTAAATAAACAAAATTTCCACATAATAACCTTATAGTTAATATTTAGATAATTTAATTAGATAGATTTTAATTCTTAACTTCTTCTTTCTTTTTACTTCTTCTTTTAAATCTTTTTTACTCTGCATCAACTTTGGTATCAAAACATAATTTTTCTTAGTTATTCATGTAATTAAACAATCCACTTATTCAAGTTCTTGAAATTGAATAACAGTTCGTAAACCCTGAAATTTGTGGGACTTCTCATCAACAATGATAAAGAAAGTGTTGTGGTACATTATAAAAAGTCAAGTAATAGTTACGTCCAATAGTAAGAGCTTAAGAGAGACGTGAAGGAGAAATGAATTGTATATGAATGAGAAAGGATTGTATAGGGAGAGTTTCTGTCAATTTTCCATATGTCCTATACTTTTATTTCTAATTATCTTTTATATTATTTTTTAAAAAAAGTTAAAAAGTCAAACAAAATTGATAATCATTCACAAGTTCTAAGTTATCTCACTTACCTTTATCCATCAACTCAGCATAAATGTATTTGAATGATGAATCATCCAAATATAATTATCGAAAAGCATCAAATCCTATAGAAATGAAACCTCTTATATTGCCCATTTATATACTTTAAAACTTCATGATTAGTGATTAGAATAAATTTTTTTTGTACAAGGTAATTTTGTTAATGTTTACGACTCTAAATAATAACATAATACTCTAGATCATACGTTGAGTAGTTTTTCTTTGAGATAGACAAACTTCTAATTAAAAAAGATAATTAGTCGTCAATCTTCAATCTTGGCAAAGGACTCCTCTAATGCCTATCCTAAATACATTATAGTTTACCTCAAATAGTTTCTCAAAGTCTACAATTGCTAAAATAGAAGCTTTAGTCATTTTTTGCTTAACTAATTGAAAATTGGATTCATCTCTATATGTCCATTAAAAGATACACCCATTGAAACACTTTATATAGGTGCAATGAAGGAATTGAGGTTTCTAATGAATCTCCTATAGAAGGATGCAAGTACATGAAAGTGTTAGACATCATGAACATTCTTTGAAGTTGGCCACTCTATAATTATAGAAATCTTGGATTGATCAGCCTGAACACCATCAACACACACAATAAACCCTAGAAAAGCTTAAGTGTTGGTAAAGAACTTAGACTTTTTATGGTTCACAAACAATTGCTCGTCTTAAAGTATCAAAAATAGCTCATAGATGCTCTAAATAAGACTATATAGTGAGGCTAAATCGAAATGTTATTGAAATAAACCATAAAGAATTCGCTCATAAATGGCTTTAATACCTGATGAATGAACCTCATAAAAGTGCTGGTAGCATTGGATAGACAAAATGATATAACCATCTATTCATATAACTCATATTGTGTTTTGAAAGTTGTCTTCCACTTATCTCTTAGCTTGATTTTTATCTAGTTGTAATTGTTGACCTTTGGGTATATTAATATTTTATGTATTTTGATGATAACAATTAAATGAAATTGAACTAATAATATGCTTAATTAAGAATAAGTTAAAACAGGATTATATGAAGATCATTAACAAGCATGGAGAATTAAATGAAGAACATGTCTAAGATACAAAGCAAATGAAGACTTAGTTATTAAGGATTCATTTTAGTACAAATTATGTACATCTTTATATCTAACTTGATGGTACAAATAAAAATGAATTCACACACTTCACATTACATGCATTATAGGATTGATATTTATTTAGTTAGTTCAAGATTCACCAGGCTTAAAACTATAAAATTAGATTTTAAGTTGAATCAGTCGATCGTTTATTCAAGTGATGAAAAAAGACCTGGTGAGAATCCACAAGGGACACTATAATCTTTGGCTTGGGTTTGTAAAGAATACAATACTCAAGACCAGTTTGGTCTTTGAGGAGTGTTATTAAGTGAGCTATAAGGATATAAGCTTCAATTGTATTATCTACTCTTTGAGAAAATATTGTTATATTTCAAACAAATTGTAATCCTTCAAGAGTTTAAGTGAACAATTCTTGGTCATTAGTGAGGTACATCATCAAGATGAAAAATCTTGAAGAGAATATTTTTTTAAGTGATGAAAAAAGGCTTGGTAAGGATTCACAAAAGACATTGTAGTCTTTGGCTTGGGTTAGTAAGGAATACAACACTCAAGACCAGTTTAGTGTTTGAGGTGTGGATGTGGATATGTGTTTGCCAAACCACGTTAAAAACCAAGTTTGCAATCTTTATCCCTATGCTCTTTACTTTAACCACGTTAATTATACTATCGGTTAAATGTGTGTAATTGAGTCAATTACAATAATTGTTATTATTAGTGAAACATCTAATTCACCCCTTAGGTGTTATTGTTGTCTTAATCCTAGAACATCAGTAACCACTCTTAAGATCAATCTTCAAAAATACATTGGAACTCGCCAATTAATTTGACATGTCATTTAGTCATGGTATCGAAAACATGTACTTTACTCTGATCCGGTTAATGACTCGACTATCCACACATATATGTTATGAACCATCATTTTTATAAACTAAAAGAGATGGAACTGCAATTGGTCTAATACTTTCTTGAATGTACCTCTTATCTAGCAACTTCACCACCTGTCTTTGCAACTCTTCAGCTTTCTTAGTGATAAGTTTATAAGCTGGTCTATTTGGGGGATTAAAACCCAGAACCAAGTTAATTTGGTGCTGGAAATATCACATGAAAGGCAAACAATGGGGTAATTCTTCTAGCATCAAATCTGCAAATTATTTATACACATCCTGTACTTTTTACATATCATCATTAACATCATCTTATTCCCTAAATGATCTACTATTAGGAATTAGGGTATACACTACTTATTCACCTTTTATTTTCATTATAAACTATGATAAATACAATGAATTGTTCCTTTTAATGTTTAGGGCATACATATTTTTTTCCATCATGCACCATGCTTATATCAAACTATCATGACCTCCCCAACTAAACATGACACACATCAACATCATATCACACCAAGCAATATCAAAATATTATGTAGCTTGAAAAAGGAAATAAGATTGCTCTTGTCAACAATTATCTCAGTGTATTTATTCAACCACATCAATTTATAAGGTTTGGGATGGTTTTTAGTTATCAGTTGGAGTTTTTTCACTACCTTTGTAGACACTACATTATCTTAGTTACACTATTTATAATTAAGTTGCAAACATTTTTTTTAATAGTGCATGAAGAATGGAAAATATTAATGCAACTGCAATCTTTTTCTGAATCACCTTTGGGCGTTAACAATTTTTTTTCTAATAACAAGGGTAGTACCATCATCTCCATGCAATATCTATTCATCATTGTCTGCATCATCATCATATATATGATTAGTTTCATTCATTGGCTCTTTTATTAATAGATTCTTTCTCAAATAACTCTAGGGTTGGCTGCACTTGCTAACCAGATGTCCTGGTTCACATTTAAAACAACAAATATTAAAGCCAAAATTCTAACCTATCATTTGTTGATTTTGTTTGGCCAATTTAGGTTGTGTCGTGGTTATCTTATGATTTTTATTACACTCTTATTTATTATTCTAATTTATTTGGAAAGTTCTGTTAATAGCTTAATAACCTATTATTTTTCCACTGTTAAGGCCCTCTTATAAGCCTCCAGAATTGTCCACATGCCTTGAAGTCTCATCACATCCTGGATAGAATGTCATAATCCACTCATATATCTCACCATCAATTTTTTTTTGTTTCTGCTATATCATTCCTAGCCACTAATTGATAGAAGTTATTAGTGTAATCGTTGACAGACTTTCCCCCTTATTCCAATGTGTGAAGTCTTTGGTATAGGGTTTGGGTGTAACTGAAAAGAAAGAAATGTTTTCTCATCATCTTTTATTTCTTCTTATCTTTATCACTGATTTTTAACTTTCTTTGTCTCTCTCCTATCTTTTTTCAATTGTTCTCACCAGGCATATACTTGACCGATTAACTTAACTCGCGTCTTTTTAGGAATTTATTTATACTAAAAAAATCCTCCCAGCCTCATTCAACTAGTTTATGAACTCCTCTACCTGTAAAGTTCTTGTAAATTCAGGGATTTTGATACAAAACCTGAAATCCCCAGATTTAATCTCTTCTCAATTAAAATGTTATCTCCTTTAATCATGCTTTTGGTTTTCAATACTAGCAGGGACTTATGGTCACTCTCCTGGTTCGGGCCTTGTAGGGTCCTTTTTTTTTAATCGAGGGGTCAACTCTGTGATCTGCCTTTGCATATATTCCATGACAAGTTCCTTGATGTTTTTCTCCTGATAGGAAGCATCCTCATCCCCTCTTTGACCACACCTTACTCCATGACCTTCCTATTATGGTTGTTAGCAGCACACGGTAAACAAACAATTATCAATGAGATTGCAGCACACATCAAGCAATAAACCTGGGATCATATGACTTTGATACCAACTAATACAAGCGGAAGCTATAAGGACATCAATAACATAAAAAACACATAAAATTTAATAAACAAAAAGGGTTACAGATGTAAACCTATAAATTTGTAATTTGTTTCTTTAAAAAATAAAGCTAATAAAGTCTTCCCCCTTAGAAGTTTACAGGACCTTTAAATAGGCCAGAAAACCCTATCTTCACTGGAAAACAAATATAAATCCACAATCATAAAGGAAATTAAACTAAAATCTAAATTAAAACAATAAATCTGAAAAAAACCTAGAAAAAATAATAAAATTGACCCAAACAGTAACTTTTTAGCCTAATTTCAAGAGACCTAAACAGTAATAGTAGGGGCTCTCTAAAAACATATTGCTTATAAAATCACTTAGAAAATTTTAAGTCTGATGTAATAATCGAATCTCCTGGTATTACCATTGTGTAAGTGATTGGTCTCTCTTATTTTTAGCTTTGCAATTCCTTGCCATATGTCTCGGATTGTAACTTTGGATTGTCCATTAACAAGTTTCCTTCTCATTATTATTGACTACCACCACTGCATATGACTTTTACTACATTGGGCATCAATTGTTATGCCCTATTCGCAACAATTTTCATGTTAATTTTATAGTTACTGCTAGTTTATTGATTGTGCTATTGTTATTGCTTGGATTAAATTAAAAAGTTTTTGGAATTTAAAAAAATATTTAAATTGCCTGATTTTTTTGATATTTTATTAAATTTAATATTACAATTCAAACTTGAAAAATCTTTACCCGACTTTTTTCTTAACCCGAGTTTTAAATTAAATCATGAGATAATTGTTTTAACGTAACCTTATTAAGTGAGTAGGTCATACGAGAAAAAATTCAAAAAAAAAAAACAAATTAAGTTCATCTTAGTCAACTTGTTAAATCCATGACTTGGGTTATAAACTCTACTAAATTAAAAAAAATTTATTATATAATAAAAAATATAAAAATTAATTTATAATAAACTCAATATTAAATAATAAAATCTAATAAAAACAAAAAATTAAAGAATAAAATTGAAAAAAATAAAAGAAAAAAAATCAAATGGCTAATAAAAATTACACGTGTATCTATTAATAAAAATCTAGGTGTGCGGGCTTGAGAGAGGCCCAGGTGCCTCACCAAGTTTTTCTTTTTATATATATATATATATAAAGGGCCAACAACCTCCTTTAAAAAAATAAAAAACGTAAATGTCGTTTGTCATCTATGGAAAGAAAGAAATTTTTCTCCCGCTGTGAATCGAACACTCGACGAGCATTGCACATGTTAACCAAGCATTCTATGAAACAATTGTGTTAATGAATTATTAAAATAATATATTAACTTGATTCACTGTTTATAGAAAGAATTAAACCGACCCCATGTTGTTTTTTAGTTGATTGATAATTATACAATAAAAAATATAAAAAATAATTCATAATAAATTTAATATTGGATGATAAAACTCAACATTAAATATAAAATTAAAGAAAAAGACTAAATGAATAATAAAAAAAGAGAGTCATTGCCCGTTAACAAAAGCCAAAGCATGTGGGCCAGGTTTTTTTTTAAAAGAAATGAATGACTTGTTATTTATTTTATTTTAATTTTTTAAAAGAAAAATAGATAAATCGAACGGGGGGTTATATGTTGTATATGGAATGAAAGTTATTTTTCAAATCAAACCCGCAACATAGTAACCATGTATCGCCACAACTAACAAATATGAATAGTGAAACCGATATCAACTTTTTTAATTCTATTGATAATTATCATGTCAGTGATGTTAAAATTTCAACTAAATCTCTGTTAGTTGAAAGACATCTCCCCAACTCCACCATTTTTGTTCTGAAAATGGAGAACTGGGCTTGACAAGCCCAAATCATGTTCTTAAACATCGTACCCGTGTCCATGTTCCAAATCTTAGAAAAGGGTCGGTCGCATGATAAGAAATCAGCAGCCCAACACTGACTCTGTTCCAAAGAAAAAGACAGAAACACGTATTTGGACGGAACCATCAGCACAAACAGCACAAGCACAACAGCACGCCACGCAGTGTCGGAATCTACT
>Ga0307514_10000857_pt1 | contig 48654 bp, 55 predicted proteins | sample 16_EM_MG_FD_203088 | JGI IMG/M metagenome (GOLD analysis project Ga0307514, IMG submission 203088) | Populus trichocarpa ectomycorrhiza microbial communities from riparian zone in the Pacific Northwest, United States - 16_EM | ecosystem: Host-associated > Plants > Roots > Unclassified | place...
GTCTGGACCGGTCCGATGAAATTTCAGACTGGTCCGATTCCAGTCCAAAAAATCCTTGGACCGTACTGGACTAAACCCGGACCGGTCCAGTCCAGACTGGTCCACCCCCGGACCGGTGAAAACACTGGCCTGCAGGCCGCGAAAAAGCCGGGCGGCCTGCTGGGCCGCTTAGGAACACTGCAAGTGATTGCAGTTGCTCCCAGGCCCCCCTGGAGCTAAGCAAAGTGCTCTCAGACTCTGAAAGAGCATTCTCAGGTACTCCTGAAATCACCTGCAGTTATGGAGGTGCATTCAAGATGCTACAAGATTTGACTTATAGGATAGTCACATTTTGGAGCAGCTGAGACTTCAAGAGCAGGTTGAGACCTCTGCGCAGCTCTGCGAGAGACTTAGTGCCGTATTCTCACAGAAGTGGTTGTTAGGATTCCATAACCACAAGGCATTTTGTGTATCAGATTCGTTTGTGTTAGAGTCACCAGATTCGCTACATCATAATATGGTATGTATCATCTATCTCAGTCTCTCTATATATATACCTACGGCCAATCTGGCTGCAGAGGGTACTGGAGCGTAATAGCAGGAGCACCTGGACACGGTGATTGAGAGAACTTAGAGAAGCACTTGGAGGCCATGATCAGGTGAACTGGGAGATGTACTTGGAGGCCGCTATGGAGTGAGTTTGGAGATGCACTTGGAGGCTTATATCGAGTTGAACTCAGAAATGCACTTGGAGGCTGTGATCAAGTGAGTTTGGAGATGCATTTGGAGGCCGAGATCGAGTAACTCAGGGATGCACTTGGAGGCCGAGATTAAGTTGAACTCAGAGACGAACTTGGATGCCGTGATCAAGCGAGTTTGGAGAAGCACTGGGAGGCCGTGATGGAGAAACGCAGAGATGCACTTGGAGGCCGTGATAGAGTGCGTTCTAAGATGCACTTGGAGGCAGAGATTATGTAACTCAGAGATGCACATGGAGGCCGTGATTGAGCGAGGTTGGAGATGCATTTGGAGGCCGAAATTGAGTAACTCAGAGATGCACTTGGATGCCGAGATCAAGTTGAAGTCAGAGATCCACTTGGAGGCTGTGATTGAGCGAGTTTGCAGATGCACTTGGAGGCCGAGATCATGTAACTCAGAGAAGCACTTGGAGGCCGTGATAGAGTCAGTTTGGAGATGCACTTGGAGGCCGTGATCGTGTAACTCAGAGATGCACATAGAGGCCGTGAGCGAGCTAGACGGGAGATGCTCTTGGTGGCCATGATCGATTGAGATTGTAGGAGTAATTGGAGGTGGTTGATCTGGTGTTCGTAGATCGGGAGGGAGGTGTGATGGCAGCTGAGACCCTATTCATTGGTTCACTTGTAATCGTGGGAATATGCAGAATTGAGTACAACACGATGTTTAAAAACGGTTTCAACATCGACAAAAGTCTTGGCGAAACAGAAACAGCGCAATAAGTCGACAACAATGATAGCAATTAAAAAACAGACGGCGGCAATCGATTCTAGCCGTCGAATTGACCCCTGAGCAAGCGTCCCAGCACCAGCGAGATCGCAGGAGGAGGGCTCAGACAGGAATCCACGCAGCGGAGTGGGTTCACGTAAGGGCTTGGCAGAGATCGCGACTGACGCGACGTGTTGGCCAACGAGCGAGCGATGACGAGGACTAAGAGGACTAAGAGGCTTGCCTCACAGAAGTGATGACCGAATTCAGAGTGAGTGGAAGGAGTGACCTGGACGCGGGAGAACCTGGAACTGGGAGGAGCGACGCGCCAATGCATGTGGCGATGGAGATGGCGACAGTGGTGACAGCCATCGCCGCGGAGACTGCTGGCGCAACCATATTTGAGCCGATGGAGAGCAACGAGAACGGAAAATGGAGAAGGAGGAGCGAGGCCCCGGCGGCCGCCAGCCACTGGGGGAGCCGCATGGAGAGGACGATACGACAGCAGGCACAGGAACTGACGCAGCTGCACCGAACGGTTGTACATCTCGCAAACCTGGGGGAAGCGCGGGCAGCCCGCGAGAAGGCACAGCGGCTGGCAATGATGACGTGGATGCAGAAGAGACAGCAGAAGTGGGACGCCCGCAATGTGGACGACATGGTGTGGGGGGCGGGCATCACGAACATGATCGCAAAGACCATGAAAGGGGTAGCACAAGGCCACGAGGAGAGAGAGAGAGAAAGAGAAGTGACAGCAAGGACGGACAGTGGGGGGCTGGAGGCGTCCAAACATGCAGACACGACGCGAGAAGAGGGACCAGAGGAGCGCCAGCAGCCGCAGCAGCAACCGAAGCCCAAGCCCAAACTGCAGCTCAAATTGCAGCCTACACCGCAGCCCGCGCCCAAACCAAAGTCAGCACTCACACCTGCTAGACGGTGGGAGACCGTCCCGCCCCGAGCCAAGAGTCAGAGGACACGCGTCAGCCCAGGCCCTGGCCCAGGCCCCGCCCCGACGGCTGGATCATGCATGGCAGAGAGACGCCTGATACTCAGAAGACACGAGAGAGTACCGCTCTCCAATAAAATGGACCAGGAAATCGCGTCAGCGATCAACAGAACGCTCTTCCACAAGAAGGCACCGGCTCATGTTAGGATCATGAACGCCAAAAGGAATGCCAAGGGCGCGATTACTGCAATCACGCACCCGAATCCAACAGCGGAGATCGCTATGGTGTACCGCGACATCATCATCACGGTAGTAGGGACTGTCGACAGAGGAGTTGTGGATGTCGAAGAAAACGAAACCTGGGAAAGGCTAAAGATCCATGCAGTCCCCCTCGCGCGGTACATGGGAACCGGGACAGATGGCCGGCAGAAGATGCAAGACGAATTTGAAGCGGAGAAAGAGGGCATAGCAATCCCTACCCAGGTACGATGGCTAGCGAACCTCCGCACCATCAGGGAACGGAGGCAGAACGGAGAAATCGCCGCGTGATGGGTAGTCTTTGTGGTAAAGGGAAGCAGGCTGGCACTGAGCTTAATCAAGTAAGGCATCAAGGCCACGGGAGCATGGTACTGTGTCGAGGCGGTCATGAATGCGGGCCCTGAGAGCAGGTGTGAGCTCTGCTGCGGATGGGGCCACATAGAAAACAAGTGCGGCAACAAGTCCAAGTGTGGCTACTGCTCAGGCAATCACCAAACAAGCGACCATAAATGCAATGTAGTGGGGTGTACGGTGAAGCAGGGATCACTCTGCGGCCACATGCTGGAGCAGTGCCCCAACTGCAAAGGAAATCATATTGCGTTCAGCAGCAGGTGCGCGAAGAAGAGCGAAGCCGCCAAAGCAGCGCGGCAGAGCAGAAAGACAGGAACAGCAGGACGGGCGTCCGTGGCCAAAGCAATGCACACGGCAACGGGGACGAACAGAGTGGTGCCTGGTCGTAGACCCAGGGGAGGAGCGGCAGCAGGGGGGGCAAGTGAAGAAGAGGAGATGGCTGATGAGATGGCTGATGAGATGGCTGATGTGCAAGAAGATGAGGCAGCGGGGGAAGCAAGAGACGTCGTGATGACCGAAACCGAGACTGTGACTACGGTCGCAACACAAACTGAAACTGAAACCGCAGCGGGAGCCCTGGCTACCATTGATTAGAGTGATCCAGCACAACTGCGCAAAGTCATACGAGTGGACCAATGTGGCGCTGGAGGCAGGAGTCGAACGCAGGGCGGACGTAGTGTGCTTGCAAGAGCCACCGAGTGAAACAGGAGGAATTGGGATCAGCCACTCGGCATACTAAATAAGAAGAAGAATAAGAGTTAGGACGGCGATACGGAGATGGAGCCGCTTTGTGGTTGACGATCGGACGGATTTAAGCAGAGATCCGAACGAGGATGTCATAGCCACCAACGTCAGGAGGAGAGGGGAGAGGATAACGAGGATCATCAACATTTACGACGAAAAGCACACGCATTCGGGAGAGATACCGGTGCGAAAGTTGAAAGTGCAGAGATTCATTCGGCAGGGTAGCACTCTCCTCGGTGGAGACTTCAACACCCATAGCATACGATGGGACCCAAGGTGCCAAGTGCAGCGGGATGCTGTGTTCTGGGAAGACATGATTGACGAGAATGGTCTGGAGATTGGAAATGATGGTGAAGCCACCCACCACTGGACAAGAGAAGGTCATAAAGGCGAGTCGGTCATTGACCTGACGCTAGCGATTCGCCCAATAACCAAATCGTCCATACTGGCCGACCACGACCACGCCACAGGATCCGACCACGAGGTCATAGAGTGGGAGGTGGAAGTAGACAGGCAGGAGGAGGCGGGCCATGAGAGGCTAGTAGGGTGGAACTTAGCTGCAATGACTGAGGAGGACGGGAAGGCAGCGGAGAAGCGATGGATGGAGCTAGTGAAAGGGAGAGCTCACCTGCACTCTGAATGCACAGCGGACGAGGTGGAGCAAGAGGCCGCATGGTGTCAGGAAGCAATGGGCAACGTTCTCGACCACATGGCAAAGAAAATCAGGATCTTCGCCATATCGAAGAGGTGGTGGAACGCCGACATCAGGGTAAGAAGGAACGCGGTCGGAAGGGAAAAAAGGAGGAGACGGAACTCGGATGAGGCCGCCAAGGCGAAGGCCGAATTCCTGAAGTCGATTCGACAGTCCAAGGGGTAAATGTGGAGCGATTACTTGCAAAACCTGAGGCGGGCCGAGGTATGGAGTGCAGCACGATACGCGAACCCACGGGCAGGCATGACCGTGGAGGCCTTAACTGACAGGGAAGGCAAGTAAGCAACCACATCACTGGAGAAGGAGGAGATGCTGAGGCACGAGTCCTTTCCTCCAGATAACGACGACCAGTACTACGAACTACCTCCCACCGGGAGCGCACACACACGTGTCACAGAGCAAGCAGTTGAACAAGCCCTATTTTCTCAATCGGTTGAAAAAGCACCGGGGCGGGACAAGCTTTCTTTCGGCGCCATACGGCTGGTCTGGAAGTGGGACAAGGAGAGGATAGTGAGGCTGACAAAGGCGGCCATTCGCACAGGCAGACACCCATCGGTATGGAAGCGGGCTAGCGGCGTGGTGACTCGCAAGCCTGGCAAAGACGACTACACACAGCTGACGGCCTATCGCTCCATATCACTGTTGAGCTGCATGGGAAAAGTGGTCAAAAGAGTAGTTGCTGAGCTGCTGTCAGATGAGGCTGAAAGGAGAGGACTACGGAGCGACGGACAATTCGCAAGTAGAAGATGGCGGTCAGCCATCGATGCAGCGGCCATGATGGTTGACAGAGCTCATGCAGTGTGGAGAAACGGCCGCATAGCAGGCATGCTTCTCATACACATTAAAGCAGCCTTCCCAAGCGTGGCAAAAGGAAGACTAGTCAACTTAATGAAAGTCAGGCAAATGGATGGAGACCTCATACGATGGACAGAGAACTTTCTCTCAGAAAGAACAGTGGAGATGGTAATCCAAGGCAATGCCATGGAAAGACACCCAGTTGAAGCAGGGGTCCCGGAGGGCTCACCTGTGCCACCGATCCTCTTTGCGATCTACATCTCAGGACTGATCAAATGGGTCGAAGAGTATTCGTCAGCCAAAGGATTGTCTTTTGTCGACGATCACGGCTGGGTGGCCATTGGGAGCGATGTCAACCAGGTCGTCACAATACTTGAGAGATGCGCAGCGAAGAGCATAGAGTGGGCAAGCAGACGAGGGCTACAGTTCGACACCACAAAAACGAAGGCAGTACAATTCACAAGCAGACGAGGCCACAAGAAACACCTCCGGCCAAAACTGACAGCAAAGATAAGGGTCGGAGACGGTTTCATATGGTTCAACAGTCAGGCGACACGCTGGCTCGGCGTCTGGATGGACGCGCACCTGACGCTCAAGGAGCACCATAACCGATGCATAAAGAAGGCCAGGGCAGCAGAAGCTACACTCCACACCCTCACAAAGACGTACGGGGTAGTACCAGAGAGCGTGAGGGCCGTCCAAGTGGCATGCGTCCAAGCTGTCGCACTGTACGGGAGCGAGCTGTGGTAGGATCCCAACAAAGCAGGCAGACGAGACGATTTCCAACTTCTCCTCAATCGACAAGCCAGATCTATCCTGGGCACGCTACCCACGACCCCACGAGGAGCGTTAATGAGAGACTCTGCGCTTACACCCGCGCCCGTAATCTTAGAATCCAGACAGCAGCGTTTTGCGGTGAGGCTAGCAAACACGTGCAGCAACAAGCTAAGAAAACTACACCAAAACCGCTCTTCTGGGGCACCGGTATGCAGAGCAGTGAAGAAAGAACACGAGCACGGCCGGACAACTGAGGGCATGAGCTGGCCGACCCCGGGCGAAGAGACAGTGGTCAGAACCGTTATACTGCACTATGCCTCCACAGCCAAGAGAGCTGCGCAGCGATGGGCAAGAGAGAAAGAGGCCACAGTAGGAGCAGTAGTCTGGATGCGGTGGACAGATGGATCGCGCTCAGATGATGCCCGAGTGGGAGCCGCCGCAGTATGTAAGCACAGAGACGAGTGGAGGTCCCGCCGCAGCTATCTGGGCCCTGGACGAATGGAGGTCTTTGACGCCGAACTGTGGGCGATCAGACTCGCGCTTGAGGGGAGAATCCAGAAGAGAGAAATACTGCAAAGAACCGGTGTGAAGATGGTGGCGGTCTGTAGCGATTCATAAGCCGCCATTCGGCGGGCGGCACATCTGGAGGCAGGCCCCGGACAGCGGCTAGCAAGACGGATCAATCCAAAGGCGCAGGCTCTCTTCGCCCACGGCATCAAAACGGAGACTCACTGGGTTCCGGGACACTCCGGTATCCCCGGGAACGAAGACGCAGACAGCCAGGCGAACGTAGCCCGCGAGACAAGGGGGGACACGGCGACAGAGCGGCCGTACACCTCGGCCGCAAATACGGCAAGACGGATCTCCGAGAGAAGGTCAGCAGCCAAAGGGAAGTGGGAAGGTGACAAGTGCGGCCAGCACTCCGGCTACAGATCCAAGGGCAAGGCGGAGATCAAGAGACCAATCCCAATGACAAGCGTGAAATCGCTGGCTGCCAGGATCTACAGACTAAAGTCCGGGCATGCACCCACTGGAGTCTACCTGAAACGGTTCGGCCATCGTGAGGACGACAAATGCTGGTGGTGCGCCAGTGGAGGCAGGACGGCGGCCCAGACGCGGGAACACCTCTTCCGCGACTGCAGCCGGTGGAGAGACCAGGAGAAAACGCTATGGCAGGCGGTGGGAAAGGCGACAAGATGGAAAGCGGGCAGATGCCGACACGTGCAGGTCTCTGAGCTGTTTTCTAGGGACGAGTGTGATCAAGCGGTGATGGACTTCCTGGTGGCTACTGAAGTCGGGAAGTTCCCGCCCAAATGAATGATGGGAGTGATGGAGCAGGCCCAGAGGCTGACTCAGGTGCAGGGAGTGGTGGCAGCGGCCAGAGATCTCTGCGTTTTCCTTTCTTTTCCTTTCTTTTCCTTTCTGTTGTGGTCTGTCTTTGAGCTTTCATTTGTCAGCGGGGATGAAGGGTAGCGGGGGGGGAGCTCCGCCATCTAGCCGGGTAGCCCGGAGGCGGAGTGGATATCAGGTCCTGTCATACTCTAATTAGAGTGCATACAGTATGAATAAAACAAACAAACAAAAATTGAGTACAACATGGTCCGCCAAGAGCTGAGTGACAGGCTTGGAGCGAAAGTTCGGTGAATCTTGGGACGATGCAGTACGAGGTGTATGCAGTACTCAGTGTGTGCTGTACTCGGCGAATAGCGTACATGGTGTATCCTGTACTCGGTGTATGCTGTACTCGGTGTATGCTGTACTCGGTGTATGCTTCACTTGGTGTATGCTGTACTCGGTGTATGCTGTACTCAGTGTTAACTGTTGTTCATGGCATGGAGATATAGAGAGGGATGACTTAACTTCATATTCTTAGGTGATTGTAGTGTTGAGAACGAGAAGAACAGAGATGGGGCCAATGATGATGAGAAATTGGGACATAGAGAATTTTGTGTGCGAGTCAATTTACCATCCCCGATATGGCAGATACGAGTCCCGATCTGTCGTGTAATTACACCGATACAACGTCTTCCCAACCCAATCAGGTAAGTCGTACCCCTGATTTCTCATATCGGCTGGGATCCTCCACATCGGTCTCATTGTCATCTCGCCTCCCTCTCTTTCTCATCCTCAACTCTACCATCATCGCAGAACACAGAGTTAAGTCATCCCTCACTATATCTCCATGTCAGGATGCTGAGTTGACATCGAGTACAGGATACATTGAGTACAACATACACCGAGTACAGCATACACCGAGTACAGCATACACCGAGTACAGCATACACCGAGTACAGCATCCACCTAGGATAGTTTGTCTTCCTTTCATTCTCATTATTACATGGTGACCCCTGAATGTAGCTGTAGCTTCCGGAGTGCCCCCTTACATGATCGACTGTCATCAGTTTGCTCGCCATGAGAGCTCACAAGTAAAGTCCCCTTTTCACATTCCCACGTTTGCGAGTCAACTACCTGATGAATAGTATCTCAGCACCCGGCACGCCGTCCATCGACCGGCTCAAAGTACACGTCCTATCTCGCTCGATTACGGCCTCCAAAGTGCATCTCCATACTCGCTCAATTACAGCCTCCAAGTGCATCTCCAAACGCGCTCGATCACGCCCTCCAAGTGCATTACCCAACTCGCTCCAGCACGGCCTCCCAGTGTACCACTAAACTCCCTCGAACACGGCCTCCAAGTTCGCACGATCATGGCCTCCAAGTGCATCTACAAACTCGCTCGATGGTGATCACGGAGTGCATCTCGAAGTTCACTCGATCACGGTTTCCAACTTTCCGTCCAAATTCGTTCGATTACCGCCTCCAAGTGCATCTCCACACTGGCTCGATCACGGCCTCGGAGGGTATCTCTGAGTTCACTCAATCATCATTATCAGGCGCACCTCGAATTTCTCTCAAGGACCGCCTGCATCCAGTACAGATTTACTGTGTGTAGATGGGTAGCTATATAGATACATAGATACATAGATGAGATTACAAACTGAATACATGAGTTTTAACAATTGTTGAACGATAAGTAGTAGCTATGATTTCTAGGTGCACTAGCAGAGTTCACAAAGAAGATGATGTTTTTCCCAGACTGCTCTACTGAGATTCGAGGTGCTCTCAGACATGTTGCCGGCGCTCCCAGAGTTGACGCCAGCGCTCCCAGGTGCTCCCAGGCTGATCGTCGGCGCTTCCAGGGTTGTTGTCGGTGCTGCCAGTTACTCTGAAGGCCGGCAGGACTGCCCTCCTAGGGTCTGATACTCTCCTGAAATTGACACATCTAACTTTACACTCAACATCCTCTCAGACACTCCTGCAGGCTTCCAGTGACTAAAATGCATTTTGCTGATCTGACACCACTCTGCCTCCTGCTCTACCTCGTCCCCCGTACACTCCTCGTCTAGGCAAGCTCTCAGTCCCTCAAGCTCCTTCCACAGCATCTCTGCTGCTTTCTCAGCCTCGTTTGACACGGCGGCCAAGTTCCATCCGATGACCTGCACGTGGTCCGCCTCTTCCTGCTTGTCGAAGCTGGACTCTCACTGAATCACGTGATGGTCAGAGCCCGTAGCGTGCACCCCATCCAGTATAGTCCATCGCGTGATCGGTCGGCTGGCTACGGTTAGGTCCATTATCGACTCACCTTCCTGACCGTTTCTTGCCCAGTTGGGAGTGGGCTGGTGGTCATATCCAATCTCCAATTCGTGCTCGTCTATTATCTCCTCTCAGAAAGTCGCAAAGCGTTTCTCTTTGCATCTTGGATCCCACCTGCAGCTGTGTGCATTGAAGTCGCACGCAAGTATTGTGCCGTCTCCCTGTCAGATGACGCTACTCCAGTTAATCTTCCTCGCTTGTTTCTCCCTGGTGTGGTGACACAGCGGAGCCAGGAGGCAGAGAGCCCAATGTCTACACTCCGGCGCACCTCTCGCGGCATCCAAAAGGTATTCATGAGCAAGAGCGGTTCTGGCTCGAGGAGCGTAGGTAGAGGGTGAGAAGGTATGATTCAAGCTTGCTGCGAGGATCCACGCAATTGGGCGGATCCACACCAAGTCTCGGAAAGAGCCAGTGAGATTAAAAGATGCGAAAGATAGTGTCTGTAATTCGTTGAATGATAAGATGGCTTGAGATGAGATGAGATACAAGATGCGATGCAAGCTATGGACCCCGAGGTCTCCCAAATAAATACCCAACGTCACTCTGTCGATCTTCGTCACCGCTGATCCCCGTACGCCCTAGTTACCGAGTGCGTCTCAGTCATTCCTTTATCTCCGTACACCCGCCGTGGCTCCGTCCTTTGCCAATCTGAGTGGCGGTGGTGGTGAGAAACGGATTTCCCCGCCACACCGGTGCGGACCTCTCTTTGATTGTAACTATTGAAAACCCTCCTCATCTTCTCTCGTCTTCTTCTGACATCAATAACAATAACACCGTCCTTTGCGCCCCTGCTCAGCTCTGTCCATTCGTCACTTGCCAAGCCGCTCCCCTTACGCACTGCAGTCCAAGCTGTTTGTTATTTCCTAGTCTCGTATGCGGAATGGCTGATTCCAATTCTGCCTCTTTCCTCCAGTGGCTCCTGCGACATTTTCAAATCTGCTTTTCGTTCCACTCCCGTCTCCAGTGTTCCCATGGTCCAAGCATAAAACCTGGCGCAATTGTGCTGGACTGTGGTAATCGTTGGAGGCGGCGGCTCCCATTTGGATCTCGATCTCCCACGTGGTCTCAGCCATTAATAAATATCTCTCCCCTTGCGCCACCTTCTTCTCTGTTGTAACATCTGCCATTTCGTCGGCCATTGGCTCTTGTTTATTGTCTCTTATACCCCTTTTCTGTCTGGCGCCAAGTGCTGCGCTGTTGGCCCCAGTCACTCTTCTCATGGAACCTTGTCTTGCCAGTCCTGTTTTCCTGCTCTGCTGTACTGCCCTGGCGGCTTCAGGCTTCTTCGCGCATCTGATACTGAACGCAATATGATTTCCATTGCAGTTGGGGCACTTCTCCAGAGTGTGACCGCAGTGTGATCCCTGCTTCGCTGTGCACCCCACCACATTGCAGCTGTGATCGCTTGTCCAGTGATGACCTGAGCTGAAGCCACACATGGGCTTATGGCTGCATTTGTTCTCGATGTGGCCCCATCTACAGCATAGCTCATATGTGCTATCAGGGCCTGCGTTCGTGTACCTTCCGAATTGGTATCATACTCTGGCCGCCTTGATTCCTTTCATGACCAAGCGCTGTGCCACCTTGTTCCCCTTTACGACAAAGACTAACGATGATGTGGCAATTTCTCCGTTCTGCCACCTCTCCATCCTGGCGCGGAGTTCGCTTGCCACCTTACTTGGGCGGGGATTGCTACCCCTTCGTCCTCCGCTTCGAACTCCTCTCGAATCTTCTGCAGTCCTTCTGTGCCTTTTCCCGCGTACCGTACAAGAGGCACTGCATGGATCTTCAGTCATTCCCTGGACTGATTCTCTTCAAGGTCGATGAGTCCTTTGTCAACAGTCCTCACTCCCGTGATGATGATATACCGGTACTGCCGGGCCATCTCTGCTATTGCGTTCTGGTGCGTGATTGCCGTGATAGCGCCCATAGCATTCCTTCCTGCGTTCATGATCCTAATGTGGGCCAGAGCCTGCTGGTTGAAGGGCGCTCTGTTCATCACTGACGAGATTGCTTGGTCTATCTTATTGGGCAGGGGCACATTCTCATCTCACCTTAAGATTACAGGTCTGTCTGCTAAGCTTCCACTTGTCGTCAGGGTTCAGGCTAGGCTGCAGGGTTTCTTTTGGTTTCGTGGTTAGACTGTCTCCCACCCTCCAGCTGGTGTCAGTGTCGATACTGATGTCGTCACGGCCATTGGGGTTGATGTGGTTCTCGGCGTCAGTGTTGGTGCTGGGTTTGGCTTTGGCTTTGGCTTTGACTTGAGCTGCGTTTCAGGCTGCGATTGCTGGCGCTCCTCTGGCTTCTCCAGTCCACCTGTCTGCGTCGTCTCTGCGTATATTCAGGCCTCCAGTCTGGCGCCATCAGCGTCTGCATTCCTTTCCTCTCTCTGGCCTCCCTCTGTTGCAGTCACCACCATTGTGACCATGTCTGTGATGCCTCTGCCCCACAGTATGTCATCCTGGTGGTACGCGTTCCACTTCTCCTCGCTTTTCTCCAGCCACATTTTCATCCCTCGCCACTGTGCTTCCTGAAGTGCTGTCTCCGCATCCAGCACATTCGCCATCTTTGCGATGGTCTGGTGTAGCTGTGCTACTTAACAGGCTTGCTGCTGAGACGCTCGCCCTATGCGGCTCCTCAAGTCCCCGGAGGCTAAGGCGGTCGGTGGGGCCTCGCTCCTCCTTCTGCGCTTTCCATTCTCGTTTATGTCCATCAGCTCATAATTGGGTGCACCCGCAGTATCTGCGGCAATGGGTGTCACCGTCGTCGCCATCTCCATCACCACATCCATAGGCGTGTCACTCCTCCTGTCTCCCGCTGCTCCCGTGTCCAGGTCACTCCTCTGGCTCCCTCTGACCTCGGTCGTCACTCCCATGAGGCGATCCTCCCTGGTTGGGTAGTCCTGGTTGTTGCTTGCTTGCTGGCCGATGCGTCGTGTCAATCGTGTTTTCTGCCAAGACTTTACGAGAATCCAGTCCGTTGGGTGGATTCCTCCACCGGTAGTCCGGAAGGTGTTGGACAGCTCGTTCCGGGGTCAATTCGACATTCAAGATCGATTGCCACAGTCCGTTTTCAAATTCCTATCGTTGTTGTTGACTTAATGCGCTGTTTCTGTTTTGCGAAGACTTTTGTCGATCCGTGCGGAATACTAAATCAAGGCTAGTACGCCCATCTTGTAGTCCTAAATTCAAGTTGACACCAGTAGGCAGGGCAATGGGAAGCTTTCATGCCCAGTCACACAGCCGAAACGCAGGGCTGGCATGTTAACGCCCGAAAGGCGCCACGGTCATGCTCTTCCGATCCGTAGGACTTCTAAACATTCTCTAGGACTTCTCCGTCTAGTCGTCTTCTACCATGACTTAACAGCGTACACTCAACAATTAGTCATTTCCAATTGAAGAAATGAAAGTAATAGCCGCGCAGCGGTGGGCATGAGAGAAAGAAGCCAAAGTTGGAGCAGAGGTCTGGATGTGGTGGACAGATGGATCGCGCTCAGATGACGGCCAAGTGGGAGCCGCAGCAGTGTGCAAGCACGGAAATGTATGGAGGTCCCGCCGCAGCTATCTGGGCACTGGACGTGTGGAGGTCTTTGATGCCGAGCTGTGGGCGATCAGACTCGCGCTCGATGCGACCATCGAGAAGAGAGAAACACTGCAAAGACATGAAGTGAAGATGGTGGCAGTTTTTAACGATTTACAAGCTGCCATTCGACGGACGGCACATCTGGAGCCAGGCCCTTGACAGCGAGTAGCAAGACGGATCAATCGAAGGGCGCAGGGTCTCCTCACCGATGGCATCAAAACGGAGATTCACTGGGTTCCGGGACACTCCGGTATCCCCGGAAACGAAGAAGCAGACCGTCAGGTGAACGTAGCCCAAGATGCAAGCGGAAACACGGCGATAGAGCGGCTATACACCTCGGCGTCGAATATGGCCAGACGAATCTCCGAGGGAAGGTCAGCAGCCAAGGCAAGGTGGGAGGCCGACAAATGCACACCGGGAAAAATGACCTTACGCGACGCGTAACTCATAGAGAAGTTGTTTTTGGGACGGTATTCCATAGCATATTTGACGCGTGGTACTATGAGGTCCTATAGACCTGCGGGTTGACTAGATTACTATGATATGCATGCAATTATGTGCGCTTGATACTATACATCATGCTGCATTCAACAAAACTGCCAAATGCACTTCATTGCACGCTCCCAAGTCTGCTCTGAAGTACACTCCGAGTACGCTCCCAAGTACACCTCCGAGTATGTTCTCAAGTACACTCCCGGGCAATCTCTCCATTACGCTCCCAATTGCACTCGATGGCACACTCCCAGCCTGCTTGACTGTACGCTCCGAAGTAAGCTCTCAAGACGCTCTCACGCACACTCCCGAGCATGCTCCCAAGTACACTCTCATGAGGCAAGACACTCCCAATCTCACTTGACTATATTCTTCCATGTATGCTCCTGGGTGCTCGATCCAGAGACATGCTGAGTTGCAGGGGCCAGGCACCAGGAGGCGGGTGGCGGGTGGCAGTTGGCGGGTGGCGGGTGGCGGGTGGCGGTGGCCGAAATTATGACGTCGGTCGATATCATAGTCTGAACCTTATTTTTAGCGCGGCCACCGAAACGATATCTCACGATGCCTCATGGTCATGGTGTTGACAATTGCAGCCTTAGATTCTGCAGGAAAGGTAGACAATTGGATCTCGGGGAGAGCAGATCTCCGACTCAGATTTTCCAGCGGAATCTGCTGCTCGGTTCCCACCGATTGTTTTTTGTTTTTTGTTTTAATCATACTGTATTCACGCTAATTAGAGTATGACAGGACCTTAATAACCCCCTCCGCCTCCGGGCGAGCCGGCTAGATGGCGGAGCTCCCCCCCGCTACCCTTCGTCCCCGTTGACAAATGAAAGATAAAATGAGAGAAAGACAGAAAGAAAGAAAGAAAGAAAGAAGGAAGAAGGAAGAAAAGGTCTAACCCCGCTACTGCCCCCGCCGCTCCTCAGCCCCGAGCCCTGAGACCGCTCCCTACAGCTACTTCACTTTGCGCGGAAACTTCCCGACTTCAGTGGCCGCCAGGAAGTCCATCACCGCTTGGTCGCACTCTCCTATGGAAAACAGCTCAGAGACCTGCATATGTAGCCCGTCGCCTTTCCCACCGATTTCCACAGTTCTTTCGGCTGATCTATCCACCGGCTGCAGTGGCGGAAGAGGTGCTCCCACGTCTCGGACACTGTCCCTCCACACCACCAGCAGTTGTCTTCATCTCGGTGGCCGAACAGTTTCAGGTAAACTCCTGTGGGCATGTGCCTGGACTTCAGTTGGTAGAACCTAGCAGCCAGCGACTTTACGCTTGTCATTGTGATCGGTCTCTTGGTCCCTGCCATGCCCTTGGGTGTGTAGCTGAAGTGCTTGCTGCACCTGTCGGCCTCCCACTTTGCCTTGCCTGCTGATCATCCCTCGAAGATTCATCTAGCCCAATTCGAGGCGGAGGTGTAAGGCTGCTCTAACACTTTGCTTCCGCTTGCCTCACCGGCTAAGTTTGGCTGACGGTCTGCTTCTTCATTTCCAGGGATGCCGGAGTATCCCGGGACCCAATGGATGTCGGTTGCGATGCCATGTGCTCTGAGATTCCGCGCCCTTCTGTTGATCCGCCATGCCAGGTGCTGCCCTGGGCCCAGCTCCAGGTGGGCCATTCGTCGAATTGTGGCCTGTGATTGGCTGCAGACTGCCACCGTCTTCACTCCATGCTTCATCAATGTTTCGCTGTTTTCGATCGCCACATCAAGCACGAGTCCAATCTCCCACAGTTGCCTGTCAAAGACCTCCCTACATCCAGTGCCCTGAAAGCAGCGGCGAGACTTCCATTGATTCCCGGGTTTGCACACTGCTGCGGCTCACCCTTGGGCATGGTCTGGGCGCGTTTCATCTGTCCACCACATCCCGACCTGTTCCCAGATTTTGGCTTCTTTCTCTCGTGCCAAGCATTGCGCGGTGCTCTTGGCTGCAGTGGTGTTGTCCAGTATGGTGGTCCTGACCACTGATTGTTCGTCCGGGGGCAGCCAATCTGTGCTTTCAGTTGCCCAGCCATCCTCATGCTCCTCCCTGATTATTGTCCATATCAGTGCACTGCAGGAGGAGATATGGTGTAGCTCCTTGAGCTTGCTACAGCACGCGTTTGCTAGTCTTGCTGCGAATCGCTGTGGCCTGTAGTCCAAGATTACCAGCACCAGTGAAAGCCCTGACTCTCTCATTAGTGTGCGCTACGGGGTCGTCGGCAGCATGGCCAAGAAGGACATGGCATGTCGATTAAGGAGGAGTTGGACTTTGTCTTGCCTGCCTACTTCACTGGGATCCAATCAGAGCTCGCTTGCATATAGTGCGACCGCTTGGACACACACCACTTGGACAGCCTGTATGCTCTCCGGAACGACACCATATGTCTTTGTAAGGGTTCGGAGTCTAGCTCCCGCTGCCCTGGCCTTCATCATGCATCGGTTGTGCTACTCCTCATATGTTACGTGTGCGAGCATCGAGATGCTCAGCCAGCATGTCCACTGTGTGCTGAATCGTATGATACTGTTTCCAACTATTATCTCTGCCATCAATGTTGTCTGGAGGTGCTTCCAGTTGCCACGTCAACGTGTGAACATCCACGCCTCCATCTTTCCAGCGTCAAAGGGTAGCCCACATTCATTTGCCCACTCAATGCGCTATGCGGTGCACCTCTCATGTATTGTGACGATGTGGTTGACATAGCTTTTAGTTGCCACCCACCAAAGGTCGTCTACAAAGAATAGCCCTTCGGCCTATGATACGTACTCTTTGACCCATTTGATTAGTCCCAAGGTGTAGATTGCAAAGAGGATCAGTGACACAGGTGAGCCCTGTGGGACCCCCGCTTCCACTGGGTGTCTTTCCATGACGTTACCTTCGATTATTATCTCCATGGTTCATTCCGAGACTAAGCTCTCTGTCCATCGTATAAAGTCTATGTCCATTTGCCTATCCTTCACTAAGTTAAGCAATCTTCATTGTGCGACGCTTGGGAAGGCTACTTTAATGTCCATGAGCGGAATGCCTGGTAGGTGGCCATTCTTCCAGGCTGCGTGAGCACTGTTGACCATGATAGCTGCTGCAGCGATGGCTGACCATCCTGTTCTGGGTCCGAATTGTCAATCGCTCAGTAGTACTCTCCTCTCGACTTCTTCTGACAGCGGCTCAGTGAGTACATTTTCGGCAACTTTTCACCGGCAGCTCAACAGCGATATGGAGCGATAGGCCTTCAGCTGCATGTAGTCATCATTGCAAGGCTTGTGAATCACCACTCCGCTATCCCATGTCCATACCGCTGGGTGTCACCCTGTGCGAATGGCCGCCTTCGTCATCCTCACAATGCTCTCTGTGTGCCACTTCCAGAGCAGCCGTATGGCGCCGAACGACACCTTGTCCGGCCTAGGTGCTTTTTTGATCGATTGAGACAACACGACTCATTCAACTGCTTGCTCTATGATGTGTGAGGGTGTGCTTCCCTCCGCAGGAAGTCCGGAGTACTGGCCGTCATCATTCAGGGGAAAATACTCGCGCCTCACCATCTCCTCTTTCTCTAGTGATGTGTCTGCATGCATGCCGTCTCTATCTGTTAAGGCTTCAATGGTGTTGATCGTACGAGGGTTGGCGCAGCGTACTGCTCTCCATTCCTCGGCCACCCTCAGGTTGTGGAAGTACTCGCACCACAGTTTTCTCTTGGACTGTCGAATCGACTTCTCGACTTCTGCCTTCGCCCTGGCAGCATCTTCTTAGTTTTGTGTCCTCCTTTTCTCACTTCCTACTGACTTCCTTCTGTGCTTTATGTCGGTGTTGCACGACCTCTTTGATCTGGCGCAGGTCCTGATTAACATTGCCGTGGCGTCGAGAATGCTGCCCAATGCCTTCTGACATCAGGTGGCCCCTTTCTCCACCTCGTCTGCTGTGCACTCTGCATCCAGGTGTTGGCACGGGATTTGGCCCGATGGCTTTTGTGGCGTATGGGGGCTTACAGCCCCCAACGGCCTAAGGCTGCGGGCAGGAGGCCGGTGGCTTACGGCCCCCATTGGCCTCGCCTGCCCCCATGCTGAGGAGTAGGGCTAGCCCCGGCAGTGATGCCCGGCATTGGTCTCCGGATGTGATACTCGGCTTCGCCGAGTATGCTCTCTCCTTTTCCATATATATTAGCCTGTCTTTCTCTCTCTCTTTGCTCTTTAGACAATCACTTTTGTACGATAGTCAATTCAATATCTCTATTCGTACTCGATTGATCTCAACACCAGGTGAGCACGTGCTTTCAGTAGCTCCATTCATAGCTTCTTCCTTAGTCATCGCAGCTAAATGCCACCCTACTACCCACTGATTGTCTGCCTCCACATCTCTGTCTGCATCCACCTCCCATTCTATTACGTAGTGGTCGGATCCCATTGTGTGGTCGTCAGACAGTATAGACAACTTTGTTATTGGTCGGTTTGCCAGCGTCAGGTCAATGACCGACTTGCCTTCATGGACTTCTCTGATCCAGTGGTGGGTAGCTCCACCTTCATTTCCAATCTCCAGTCCAATTTCTTCAATCAAGTCTCCCCAGAATGTAGCATTCTGCTGCACTTGGCATCTTGGGTCCCATTGTGTGCTATGGGCATTGAATTCTCCAGCGAGGAAAGTGCCACCCTGCAAAATGACTCTCCGCCAGTTAAACTTCCATGCCGGTCACTATCCAGATTGTGTATTGCTTTGATCGTAAATGTTGAAGATCCTTCTTATCGTCTTCCCTCTCCTCCTACTGCTGCGGGAAGCAATGACATCGTCGTTTGCAGCACTGCTCAGGTCTGTCCCCTCATCACCCACCAGGCCGCTCCCTCACCCTATCGCTGTCGAAAGTCTTTCCTTTCGTTTTATTTCATATGCCGGATCGCTGATCCAATAGCTCCTTCTTCGCTCGGTGCATCATGCCAGCACTCTGTGTCCGCCCCATGATTGACTCCCGTGTCTAATGCCGCAATGGTCCCCTCGTACAACCTTGCGCATGGTTGCTGCATCACTATAATCATCGGTAGCCAGGGCTCCCACTTCAGTTTCAGTCGCAGTCGTAGTCGCAATCTCAGCCTCAGTGATCATGACATCTGCAACGGCGAGGTCTTAGGCCAGAGGGTAGGGTTGGCAAGCCAGCAAGTCATGCGGCAGGGTAAGCGACAACCGTATATAGACTGCTCGTGAGGATTATGATCCTTCCGGAGCATCTTACCATACTCATATACATGTACGACCACTCTGACCCTGTTTGCAACTATATGTCTACAAGTACAATCTATTCTGTTACTTAGCCAGATGCTGGCATACGTGCCCATAGACTATTCTCGGTCTTTCAGTCACCGGATACATTTCGCTCACGTGTTGTCAATTTTACCCCTTTTTTTCCAAACTCCTCACGAAGACGCACACAATCTACAAATTCAAGGTATTGACCACTCAATGCCTCCCAAACGGACGAATAGACTTCCTCTAGGCACTGCCAACAAGTGTGGGAGCGCGAGACGATTCGCGTGACGATTGGTCCTGACACTCCGAGCCTAGCCAGTCGAATCACCCTTGGAGCAGCGACTCCTAGAGTTCTAGCCGAGGTGGAAATTCAAGAAGACTCGGATTCCAGAAGCAGAATCGTTGACGACAAAGAGGACCTCCTTTCCGATAGGGAGAGCAAGCATGACAACGACACTCCAGCATCTAATGAGTCCGCGCACGATAATGACAAACCAACTTCACCACCCAAGATCAACCTGGATGAGATGGTGGACCGACAACCGAGGATGATCGACTTTGTTTTCCAGCATAACACCGAACTGTTAAAATGAGGCAGATTGTAGACCTCTGACTGGAAGGACAAGTTTAAAATGCAACAGCCGAAACGCCACTCCGGAGGTACTTCAGAAATCGAAACCTATCTCCGCTCACTTCGATCAAACTTCTGGACTCTTAATCATCCTTTTCATGACGACACTGACAAGGTTCAATATGCCCTAGACCACCCTGGATGGTGAGCATACCATACCCATTGCAACAAGCAGAAAATGATCATCATTGACCCCATAACCTGACGCCAAGACATACAAAAGAACAATTCAACAAGCTTCCACGACTTCGACCATTTTGTTGGGGACATACAGAAGATGTACGGCGACAAGGACCCGACACTCAATGTGGCTTGGAAATGATACTACAATTTTCCGCAGGGCTACTACAACGCCAACAATAACTTACGAGCATATGACAACCGACTACGACACAATTGGAGAGAAGCGGAGTGGGCTGAAGTGCAGTGCCAACCGATGCTGTACGACCTGGTCTGGGCGGAATTGAAGGCCGACTTACTACCCAAACTCAAACTGCTTAACAACGCTAATGGGAAGTTCAACTGCATTGATTAACTATTTGATCGAGCAGCTGATGTTGAAACTGAACTGGAGACTTATGACAAGCAGCAACAGAAGACACCGGGCGAGTCATCCCGTTCTGGCGGCCAAAAGCATAACTTCGCACCATCAATCTTAGAGACAAAAGACGTACCTAGGAATCCTTCCAAACCCAACAAGTCCGATAAGTCATCCAGTGGGGGGAAAGATCTACCTCAGCCATGGTGGGTAAACGGTGAGGTCTATGCGTCACGGAAAACCAACGGGAAACGCCTACGATATGGTGACTACCATAAATCCTACCAATACCCACAATACTTTAAGCTGAACTTCCAGGATAGACTTACCCACAGAGACAGCATAGGCAAAGACAGAGACGACAAATGTGGCAATTGACAAATCAAGCCCCAACGATCCTTGGAAACCCGGCAAGCAAATAATTGATCTACCTCTCCCGGTATCTACTGCGGTGAGGGAGGTTTGACGAGACGGAGCTGGGACTGGAGAAGTTGGGGATGCAGGCACTGATGGCGACTCGGGACAAAGTTCAATCTCATCGGATCTTACTAAAATCAGGAGTCATCCTGGAGAACACGAGGCCACGAATGTTAAGTCAATATCTGGGTGGCACCGAAAGACAGGATTTGGCACACATAGTTGACGAAGTCCAGATATGACACAGAAATGGTGATATGCAACGCGTACAAGCTCTCATCGACCCGTGCGGCACAACCAGCATCATTCTAGCACCGAGGCTTCTCAAGCGACATGGGATATCACACGAGGTGGCACTCATCACCACTACTGGCCTAAACCGATGGGTGATGGAACATCTAAAGGATATCCGGAAGACGCAGATCACAGTCCAGGATTTGGACAATCTCACACCCCTTGATGAATCAGACGTGCTAGTCGTGCCAATGCCTGTGTACGAGTTCGCAACCGCTGAGGAACCCGACCAGCCCTGGCTTGGCATGGTTGTTACCCGGACCAGACATTGAACCGTGGGTTTTTGGCCGGGTTTGAACCGGACCATGGTTCCACATATACTGTTCAGACCTCTTTGGCTCCAATTAAGTCTTTGAGTTCTGATCGTATCGTGACATGGTCAGTATGTAGATCGTGCAGTTTTATGCGCTCTTTCACCTCCGGCTTTCAGATTTGTGATTTGACCAAGATTTGTAGAATCGCTCTGAAATAAAACTGAATTTCAAGCGAAATTCATGGGTTTTCGATCGCGAGTTGACAAATATTGGTCCTGTCACAAATCTGACACCGGGAGATGAATGAGCGCAGAGAGCTGAACAATTTAGCTACTGGTTGTGTCGTCATATGATCAGAACTCAAATACTTAATTGGAGCCAAACTTGGGATGTTGAAATGCCGAGTATTTTGTGGTAAAACCAGCCCAATTCCAACGGTCTGGGTTGTCGTGTGGTAAGACCCGTTGCAACAGTTCGGTTCCGGGTCAGATCCGGACCCCGAACCGACCTGCGAATTTGGAACCAATTCTAACACTAGCTGTGGCTGGGGCCACATAGAGAATGAGGGCGGCAACAAGCCCAATTGTGCCTACTGCTCAGGCAATCACCGGACAAGTGACCATTAGTTCAATGTAGCAGGGTTTATGGCAATGCAGGGATCACTCTGCGGCTGCACGCTGGAGAAGTGTCCTGATTGCAAAGCAAATCATATTGCGTTCAGGTGTAGGTTCGCGAGGCAGAGCGATGACATCAACATCGCACCGCATCGCAGAATGTCAGGAACAGCAGGACGGGCTCCCATGAGGGAAGCTACGCACACGGCAACGGCAACGGGGACATATAGAGCACCATTAGGTCATTGACCCGGAGGAGGAGGGGCAGCAGATGGCGGAAGGGAAGACGAGATGGTGACTGGGACGGAACAAGAGGAGGAAAGCGACGAGGCGAGAGATGTTGTCAGGGCACGTAAGCCAGCTTCCGTCTAAGTTAGAGAACAGATTATACTTCTGGGGCTACGGTTGCAAACTGGGTCAGAGTGATTGTACATGTAGATATGTGTGGTAAGATTATTGGTAAGGATTATGATCCTCACGAGCAGTCAATTGAAGGTTGTTGCTTACCCGGCCGCATGACGTGCCGGCGTGCCAATCCTAATCTCTAGTCTAAATCCTCGCCGTTACATTATCCCCTCTATAGCCGCAGACCTCGTGGGGTCCATCTCGGCATACAAGGAAATGACACACAAACAAACAAGAAACAAATCCCAAGATCTTCCTGCAGATACAGTGCATTGGGAAACTCTACCTCCACATGGCTGTGATCCGAAAGGGGTATAACCCATGCCGAGGCCATTTCTACTGGGCCGCATCCAATCAAAGAATGAAAGACAGAAAGAATACCAAATTGATCCCTTTCCTCCACTATCGTGCCTTTTCTGGATGGCTGCAGTGGAATTCGTCTACCAACTGCTGGGCATTCCCGAGGTTTCTGCTGGCTCTCGACTCGCACGCACATATCTGTATCCGGCCCATTGCACGAGGTAATGGAGCTTCTGATGACGCCGTTTGGAGTCAAGTATATGATCAACTTTCCACTCTTCCGAGTCGTCGACCATGATCGGTAGATATTCGTTCAGTGGCTTGCCTGAGGCTGGAGATATGTATTGATCGAGGTGTGACGTGGAAAATGGTGTGCTTCCGCATTGCTTTTGCCAAGCCGAATTTGTAAGCATTCCTATTGATGACTTTACTCACAGTGTATGGTCCCACATGTTTGTAGTCGAGATTCTTACATGGTCTAGTTGTCTGGAAGTGCTTGGTCGAGAGCCAAACTTTGTCTTGAATGTGGAACAGAATCTCTTTTCTGCCGGCTTACTTCGTCTGCCACTGCTGGGCATCCAGTATGTTCTCACGGATAGTCCGATAAGTCTCTGCCAATCCCTAGAGTGTAGCGTCCACTTAGATCTCCAATTTTAGATGTGACGCTTTTGGTGCGTTGAACTGCATCTCAAAGTTCCGATGGTACATGGCCCAGAACGGTGTCATCCTTGTCGAAGCATGGACTGAGTTGTTGGACGCGAATTCCGCCAGTGGGAGGAGTTCGACCCAGTGGTCCTGCTCGTAGTTGCTGAACTCTCAGAGTTATTGTTCCATGGTCAGGTTCCGGCACTCGGTGTGGCCGTCGGTCTGCGAGTGGAAAGCTGTCGAGAGTGAGTGGTCGATGCTCATGTTGGAGCAGACTCGAGTCCACAATCCGCTGGTGAACTGCGTTCCACGGTTGGTAAGAATATGGTTTGGCATGCCATGCTTGCAGACCACATGCTCGAAAAAGGTTTGTCGCAATTCCGGTGAGTTCATATGGTTTCAGCCCGGGAGGTAAATGACCATCTTCGTTAATCGGTCGAATGTGACCAAGATCCCGGTGTATTCCGTCTCGGTTGATTCCGCCAGGTTGGTGACACAGTCCATACTATTTCCGTCCCAGGGGTTGTACAGTGGTGGCAGCGGCAAATCAACTCCCTATTGTGCGTGGCGCAGTGCTTGGATTTGGTCGCATAGTTCTCAACCGGCGACCTACTTCCGTACTGGGGTGTCCAGTTCTAGACAATTGATGTCTCCAGATACGAGTTCAGCAGTCCTAAGAGCTCTAAAATGACCCGATTCAGGGTTGTTGTGGCAAAGACTTATCACTTGATTGCGGAGTGCTTCTGGCATGTATATTCTCCCTTCAACGGTGAGAGCTCCTGCGATGACTTTCCTCTGCATTTCCGCTTCCGTACCCTTGGATCCGTCTTGTCCACTGGTTTGAACCAGGTCAGGTTAACCAATCTTATTCTTCATGTCAGTCGCTAGCGGATCGGTATCCTGGGCTACATTACCTGCTGGTAGGAGATCATCAAATGGACTGACAGTGTTTGCCGCAAGAGTTGCCAAGTGCTGTGCAGTAGGTCTTTTGTAGCCTTCTTTGTAATCAGGTCGCCTTGATGGTCCAGCTGCAGGGTTCGTTTTCCATTCGAGGTGTTGCATAACCAAGTTGTATGATGAAAGGATCTCAGCTCATTTCGCTTAGCTCGGGGAGAGCACTTTCGATGTTTGGAAATACTTGACATTCTTGTGGTCGCATTCTCTCAGGATCTTGTGATTGGCTCTCATGAGATAGTGTTGCCATGGTCATAAAGTCAACACCATAGCCAGAAGCTCCCGATTGTACATGTCATAGTGCTGTTCAGCAGGGGAGCATTTTCGCAAGTAGATGTTGACCAGTCTGAAAATTGCAAAACCGTCGTATTTGTTGAGAATACTGGTGAGTGTGAAGCCACTTGTGTCTGTCTGGACGATGACGGGGTGTGCCGGGTCGAAATGCTGGTTGATAGGAGCTTCGGTGAATGCCTTTCTTGTGCTTCCGAAAGGCGAGATCAGCCGCTCAGGTCCATTCCCATTTGGCTGGCGAATTCTGTGGTAAGTTGGAGATTGCTGTCGTTACCTTGGCATATTTTCAGATGAACCGTTGGTAGATGCTTTTGAAGGCTAGGAACCCTTGTAAGTCTTGAATTGATTTCGCATTAGGCCAGTCCTCAATGGTTGATATGCGGTCCAATTTCATGCCAACCCTATCAGCCCTGACGCTACATCCGCAGAAACTGATTTTGAGGCTCCAAATTGGCACTTTCCGGCTTTGCAATAGGGGCTGAATTGGTTTGGTCGCTCTAGCACTTATTGTACATGATCTCAGTGTTCCTGCTCATCGGGCCAATAGATCAGTATATGGTCTAGGTAGCAAACGCCAATGTCGTCAATATACGGCCGTCGGCAGTCATCAATGTAGGCCTGGCATGTGGCCGGCACGTTTGTTAATCCGAAGTTCAGGATTCGGTATTCGAACTGGCCGTAGCGTTTCCGGAATGCTGCCTTATATTTGTCTCCTTCTTTGGTCCGGCTAAGAGAATAGGCATTCTGGAAGTCCAGCTCTGTGAATATCGGGGCTCTGCGCATTTGGTCAAGCATTTCCGAAATACGGAGTTGGGGGTACCAGTTTTTGACTGTCGCCGAATTGAGCACCCGGTAGTCCACGTATACCCGTAGGCCACCGTCTTGGTTCGTCGGAAACAATATTGGTGCTGCTGCTGCTTCTGCTTCATGTTATCTCAAGTGTACATGAACATGGAGGTGAGAAGTAGTAGGAATAAGGGAATAATCCAGGAGACCTTGTTTTTAACGGTTCACCCACAAAGCAGCGAAGCCTGTCAGTCCAGTCACTCCCTTCGGGTCTCGGGAACCTGGTAGCAGTCATTCAAGAGTCTCCTCGGAGCAGCTGTTCTGCTACAACTACCACCGCTGCTCCCTGCTCATCATGTCCAGCGCTTGAGTATGTATTTCCTTGTGAACCCAGGGTGATGTCTTCCAAAGTCGCTCCCAGCAGCCTTGTGCATTCCCCACTCCGTAGGGCAAATGTTGCGACCACATCATGGCTACCTGGAAGATCGTCAAATGCGGTTGCTCCGAGTGTCTGGATATCCGGACTGCGCATCAAAAGCAGATCTTTGACATTTGTGTTTTCGCCTTCCGAGACATTCGATGCCACTGCCGTAGTCATAGGTGTCATTTCTTCCACTCCGCTTGCGCTCGGTGAACGCAGTGATGTCAATCGATGGTGAGCCCAGTCAATCTCAGGATGTCTTTTTTGGAATCATGGTAATCCAAGTGCTAGATCGTACCGGGCTCTCGGTTCCAGTTCAAACCCGGACCGAAGCCGGGTAACCTGCAACCCTTGCCAACACTATCCACGGCAGACATCACACCAACTGCCGGGGCCCGCATTCGTGAACGCCTCAACTCAGTACCACACTCCTGCTGCCTTCATGCCTTTCTTTAGTACACTCTGTTCTACCTTGCTCCTCTTTACGATAAAGACAACCGATAACGCATGCGAGTTCCCCGTTCTTCCTCCTCTCCGTGATGGTGCCTGGGTTGGCCAGCCATCGTACCTGGGCGGGGATGGCTATGCGCACCTTCTCCGCTTCAGATTCCTCTCGCATCTGCTGAAGGCCATCCGTGCCTTTTCCCATGTACCACACTAGGGATACTGCATGGATCTTAAGCCTTTTCCAGGTTTTGTTCTCTTTAACATCCACAACTCCTTTGTTCACAGTCCACGCTGCTGTAATGATGATGTCGCTGTAACGCTTTGCCATCTCTGCTGTCGCATTCTGGTGCGTGATTGGCGTGATCGTGCCCTTTCCATTCCTCCTTGCATTCATCATCCTTCTGTGGGCCAGGGCCTGCTGGTGGAAATGTCCTTGGTTAATCGCTGACGCAATCTCTGGGTCCATTCTATTGGGGTGTAGCACACTTTCGTCTCAGGTTAAGATTAGACATCTGTCTGCCCTGCTCAGTGTTTTCACCAGTCCGGACGGACCCGGTCTGGGGTAGGGCTCAGTACGGTCCAGTCCAACCGGAAGGTCAGACTGGACCGGACCACAAACAGGCAGTCTTGGACTGGACGGGCTTGGTCTGGACTAGTCCATTCCTACTAATGGTAGTTATCCAGATTCGGTATGGATCCTATCAGGTGACCGCCAAAACCGTGATTCGTCCCTACTTTTAAGCACTGGGCACGTACGAATGGACATCTAGAGTACAATTATTCTAGTATTGTGTGGGTTTCCAGTCCAAAGGGCATATTTACCCCAGTCCTAACCCGATTTCAGCAAGTATAAACCTAACCCTGCAATGCAGTCCAGGACCAGTCCAGACTGAGTCTAGACCGGTCCGATGAAATTTCAGACTGGTCCGATTCCAGTCCGAAAAATCCTTGGACCGTACTGGACTAAACCCGGACCGGTCCAGTCCAGACTGGTCCACCCCCGGACCGGTGAAAACACTGGCCCTGCTCGAGCATGTAGTCGGAGTTGGGCCTGGGCTGGTCAGCATCTGTTGGATTCCTGGTTGGACTGTCTCCTATCGGCTGGTCGGTGTCGGAACTGATGGTTTTGCCCATCTCCGCGTCGTTGTTGCTCTCGGAGTCGGTGTTGGTGTTGGTCTGGCTGTTGGTGGTAGTATTGGCTTTTGGATTGTGTTTGGTTTCGGTTTCAGCATTGGCACCGATTGGAGCTCCCCCCAGGCTGCAGCTGTTGGTTCTCCTCCAGCTTCCTCGGTGCGCCTGTCTGTGTCAAGTCTTCGGGTATCGTGGCCTCCAGGCCGACACCCTCAGTGTCCGCCTTCCTTTCCTTACTCTGGACCCATTCTGTAGCAGCTACCACTGTCTTGACTATGTCCATGATGCCCTTGCCCCACAGTTAGTTATCCTGGTGGTATGCGTCCCTCTTTTCCTCTTTTTTCTCCTACCACGTCTTCATCCCTTGCCACTATGTCTCCTGCAGTGCACTCTGCTTGTCCAGCATATTTGCCATCTGTGGAATGGTTCAGTGTAGCTGGGCTAGTTCACAGGCATTTTGCTGAGCCGCGAGCTACATGCAGCTCCTCCTGTCCCAGAGGGCCCGGGCAGTCGCCGGGACCTTGCTACTTCTTCTCCGCTTACCATTCTCATTCGTTTCCATCAGCTCAAGTGTGTCTCCGCCCACAGTCTCCATGGCAATGGATGTTACGGGCCGCTGTCACCATATCTATCGCAATTTCCATTGGCGCGTTGCACCTCCCGTCCACCGCTTCTCTCGTATACAGGACGCTCCTCTCGCTCACTCTGACTTCGGTCATCACTTCTGTGAGGCGCACCTCTTCCAGGGTAGTCCTCGTCGTCGCTTCCTTGTTGGCAGACATGTCGGGTCAATCGTGTTTTTTGCCAAGACTTCGCGTGAACCCACTCTGTTGCGTGGATTCCTCCTCCCACTGTCCTGACAGTGCTGTGAAGCTCGCTCAGGGGTCAATTCGATGTCTAGAATCGATTGCCGCCGTTCGTTTTTCAATTGCTATCGTTGTTGCCGACTTAACGCGCTGATTCTGTTTCGCCAAGACTTTTGTCGCTCCCACCGATTGCGGGTGTATGTGTGTGGATTCGGTCCGGGGCTGATGGTGATGATGGCGATGGTGATGATGGCAATGGTGATGATGGCGATGGTGATGGTGTCGGTGATGGTGATCATAGTACCAGAAGCACTTAGAGAAGTAGGTTGCCTACGTCAACGTTAGCATCAAAGCTTCCACAGACTTAGAGCTTTTATTAGCTAACGCTTCCAGACTTAGAGCCTTCAATTAGCCAAAGCTTCCACAAACAAAGAGTTTGGCATCGGCCAAAAGCTTCCCGTGGAAAACTCTACTCCTCCCGAAACGCGGCTCTCTCAAACGCGGCTCTCTCAAGCAGGCTCTCAACAGGCTATCAAGCAGGCTCTAGAGCAGGCTTTCAATCGCCAGCGGGCTCTCATGCGGACTCGCAGCGATAGTGTGTACAGTACCCGTATAACAGCAATGACTGCAGACAGTAAAGACAGGTATAGGTCCATCTCTGGCCGGCAGCCGTATATAGTTCCATAGGCCCACGCGCACATCTCTATGAATCGACTATAGATGACTATAGGCTGCGCGTCGCGCAGGGGTCCACGGGAAGCTTGCTATGAGCTGCGCGGGTGCGCGTAGCGCAGTCTATAGTCGATTTGCACTTTTGCCGATGCCAGCAAGCACTTCAGCTATAGGCTGAAGAGCAAGGCGAGGACCAAAAGACCTATCCCGATGACAAGCGTGATGTCACTGGCTGCCAGGTTCTACCAACTAAAATCCGGGCATGCACCCACTGAGGTTTACCTAAAACGATTCGGACACCAAGAGGACGACAAGTGCTGGTGGTGTGAAGGGACAGTGGCCCAGACGCGGGAGTGCCTCTTCTGCCACTGCAGCCGGTGGAGAGACCAGCAGAACGTGCTCTGGAAAGCGGTGGGGAAGGTGAAGGGCTGGACAGCGGGCAGATGCCGACACGTGCAGGTCTCTGAGCTATTTTCCATGGAAGAGTGTGAGCAAGCGGTGGTGGACTACCTGGCGGCTACTGAAGTCGGGAAGTTCCCGCCCAAATGAATGGAGGTACGGAGGGCGCAGAGGCTGACTCAGGTGCGGGGGGCGGCGGCAACGGGTTTATATTGTTCTTTCTATCATTTATCTTTCATTTGTCAGCGGGGACGAAGGGTAGTGGGGGGGAGCTCCGCCATCTAGCCGGCTCGCCCGGAGGCAGAGGGGATATCAGGTCCTGTCATACTCTAGTAAGAGTGAATACAGTATGAATAAACAACAAGGAAAGTAATATTGGGTATTTACCAAAGGTCGAAGCTAAGCCGGCAGGTAATTGCTGAGAGTGTCTGTTTCATTGCTGCCATGTAAACCAATCCCAAAACCAGAATTTTCTTAGCAGCTTAGCATTTTCCAAAATAGAGCCGTAGCCTATACCCCACACAGCCTAGTCGTGTCTATAGAGCAACGATTTCATCAGTGAGACTCACAGCGAGGCAAATAAGTGCCAGTACTCAGCCTACATAACTTACATCCAGCGTACACAATTACAGTCTTCTATCCGCCGTGGGTCTACGCTAGCCCACCGATATCGCCCTCGGAAACATTAGGTTTCCAATGGAGAGACTAGAATTCAAACTCGAATGAAGTTGTTGGTGCAGGAGAACTAGTGGCTACGACTATTGAGGTGTTGATAGCCGCCATAGGGGTATTTTTCAAATGGAGGCAATGGGTGCGTTGGAGAGTGAGGCACGAAGTACGATTTTTCTCCTCACCCTCTCTGTACAGTGCTTACCAGTATTACAAAGCCAGGGCCGACCTTCTGCAGTCACTTGAAGAATACCTCACCACATGCTTTCCAGTCAACCGTATCCGTACATCCCAGGACTACTGCCGAGGCCACTGACGTTTCTTCCTCTGCCACCGAGCTCAAAGACAAGCTTCCCGAAGCCATCACCACTCCTCTCGAAGCCATCGCCAGCCCTTCTGAGGCCACCACTACAGCCTCCTTAACCACTATTGTAGTCACCGAACTCACCAATGAAGCCCTTCCTGTGACCATTGCCACCCCTGAGGCTACCAATGTATTCCTTTAGCTACCGCTCGATTTTCATGCATGTTGAAACCAGCTCATAGGGATTCCTCCGTTATTCATGGTACTTAAAGTGGTTTATGTATGATTTATTGTTCTTGCCAATTGCGAGCCGCTCCTTGGCATTTTTGAAAAAGCATAGGTAGGTATGAGTAGAGATCTTCATGTTGGGCTAGGGTTGTGGATCTTGGTTAACTATCGTCACATAAGCCACATGTAATTGATCAGGAGGGCTCAGGCCTACCAAATGATTATCGGTGTTTGTGTTAGTGTACCTAGGTTCTGTATGTGCTGGAGCCGCACGTTGCGAATATCCAGTCTACAGCTGGATAAATTGGAAGGAGCAATGACACTTGATAGTGGCCGTCCCATGTTGGCGTGGAATCCGAAGTAGGCCGACAGTCGGTCACTAAGCATTATTACCGTCTTGAACTTCTTTCGGTAGGTATACTTAGGTATATCTTTGGATCGAACTTTGATTTCAATCCAGCACATTCCACCTCGGTTTTTCTCCGACCCATCGCAACTCTTATTCATCACAAACTCCGTCGAAGTTGCACTAGCCACCTATTCTGCAGTCCATAGGTATCTGAATTCGGGCTTTGCATGATGGTTTTGGATTTCATGGTTGAGACTTACGTTCTGCCGGAACTTACTCCCTTCGGTCGACCGCTAACACCACTAGAGCGTCTGGCATACACAGTTGCAGTCTGCCTATTGCAAGCCACGCCTAGCTCATCGCAACCAAGGAGTCGTGGAGCACAGTGGCGCGTATCAGCAGCTTCGAAATGGTGAGGAGTAGACATGCCCATGATCCCTGAACGTTCAAGAATGTCTTCGCACAGTCCAAGCGCCCTGTGCAGCGGCTATTTTACCTGTGCGCAAGCTTTAGTGTTACCCACTAGACAGGGGGCCAACCGCCTAATAAATAGTCTTCAGACAGAACTACTCTAAAATGTACTAGATACTACTGTTCTCAATTAATTAATAATATATCAGTCAGAATAGACGACTACTACGTATGTCAATTGTGTACAGCTTCCGTCTGCAGGTAGACCGCTCCATCACCGCCGGTTCTAACCGCAAGCCTACACAACGCAACTCCGCCCCTAGTATCACATTACCCCACAATCAATACACATTGAGCTTTATTGCAATGTACTATGGTTGGTTTTGGTGATTGTGAATGTAGTCAGTTCACCGGGATCAGATCTAACTTAAATAGAAAGAGAAAACTTTCATCTATCGCGACTGGAGTACAGAGCTGCCCGTAGCCCGAAAAGAATAAGGGCAAAAGCAGGTGCGCTTGCAAGCGGTTAGTTCTAATAATCCAGATGTTTAAATTTCGTCTAGCTCATTGAAGATTGGTAGTATAGCTTTCGGAAGTATTCTTCAGTCATACACCAAAGAGAGTTGAAACGATCATCAAAGTATTTGTTTAACCCCGACCGTCACGATACAGAGGCCTTCAATTCACAAGTGGTTCCGGCTGTTGATATAGGCCGGAGATTGTTCGACGAGTTAACCTTACATCGGAGAAAGGAATATGGTTCAGCTTGACTGAGGGCTAGTGGAAGCGAATGGGTGGGCGGGGCCTGACGGATGGCTAGCGGCGGCCAAAGGTAAACCCTGAGTTTGAGTTTGAGCTAAAGCCCGAGCTTGAGCATGAGCGTAAGTTTGAGTTGAGTTGGGGCTAGAGTGGGAGGAAGTTAGGAGCGAGGAGAGGAGTATATAGGAGGAGCGGAAAGGCAGAGGTTGGGCAAGCAGCGGCTTCAGCATCAACCCACCCACCCACACCATAGCATATATTGTGTTTTTTTAAGTTCTTTGTTTTCGACTCTACACCCAGTAAAGGGCGCGCGGCCTAGAACGGGAGAGTCCAGGCGGAGTGGCGGCCACAGCGGTGGCCTCCACTCCTCCGAGGCGGCAACCTTGTTTATGCTTCGTTTACTACTTCATTTCCGTTCTTCTTTCAGCGCCCGTTTTGTTCTGCAATGGTTTGTATATGACTGAATGTAAAAGCGCGTGTTGGAGGGGAGAGCGAGCTCACTGGCGAGGAAACATCCCGAGCGTCAGAACAAAGGCCCCATATCTACAGTCCAGAGGAATGATGCCGCTTCTCGTGACCAGATTTCTAGCCGAGCTAGAATTTATTTTTGAAGTCTAGGTATGAGACAGTGATGCCGCTGGTGAGCCTAGGGCTAAGAACAAAGGTTTTCCTCTGCCATCCGATGTCGTGTTAGTCCCACACGAAAGCGAGGAATGGTTACAGATAGTCAGGCAGCTAAATTTCAGCCCATCACTCCTGATCAATTGATCATCGAGGTGAATGGCATATATGCTGGCTTATTATGGTGGAAGCTAAATGCTATGAAAGTCGATGTAAAGCAACATCAAGCGGCTTGGAGATGGATTGTGGCAGCCGACGTTTAACAACGAACAATAGGATGAAACTCTCTGGCCGCAACAACCTTTGTGCAATTCTAATGACCTATAGGAAAGTATTGATTGCTTCACACCGAACATTATTACAGAGCATCACGACTTTCTGGCATCTCAGCATTCATTCTGCGAGTCCCATCCCGAAAAAATTGGTCTGTAAATGCGTAATTGTGAAAGTATGATATCCATAGTTTCTTGGAATGGCTTCCTCATTCTCTCGAGCAGACGCTCACAATAAATAATCAGGGAAAACGGTGCGAGTTGCGTTCTCGCGTACGTGACCTCTAGAATCTCGTGTAACCATGTTGCCCAGAAAATCGAAATTTGTCCACCGTCCTTTGGCCCCCACCTCCCCGAACCCGTGTTTGACGTCACACCAGTGCTCACCCAATTAATTCAAGTTATAGGTTAGTGTTGCATGAACAAATCCCTGTACCCCTAAGCAGGGATCAGACCGTTTGCATGCATTCTGAGAAGCCAATGAGACGGACTGATCTCGAGTAAAATGGACCGACCGTCCTCAGATCCCACACCCCGCGGCTCATCAGAACACTACGAGTCCCCACACCCTGCGGCTCATCAGAACACTACGAGTCTCCACACCCTGCAGCTCATCAGAACACTACGAGTCCCCACACCCTGCAGCTCATCAGAACACTACGAGTCCCCACACCCCGCGGCTCATCAGAACACTACGAGTCCCCACACCATCCATTGTAGATAAAATCTACCTCCTCTACCTCCACCCTTCCAACTACCGCCACAATCGAAATATCCACGCTACTTCTACTCTCACCATTCAATCAACTACAGCTTAACCCTCGCCGAAGATATACCCTGCCAGCTTTTCGACCGCCATTTGATCCATGGGTGAATTTCCATACCTCGGAACCACTATCCAGGACGACAGCTAACACATCTAATCAGAGCGTATACTATATAGGATCCCAATTCTCATTCTTTCCACGACGCTTATCCTTTCTCGATTCACAAACAGCACACCGGTGTCCCGGGAATCAATCCTGTCTAAGAGAGGCGAAATTTCAAATACCGCTGTCAATTTGGGTGGACTGGTGTTCACCAGTATTGCAGTGCCAATTTCCGCGGTTGGAGTTTATTTCGCGTGGAAGCATTTGAAAGAGAGGCAGGAAGTATGGCATTTCTACCCGACCGTCCTTTGGAGTGCTAACCAGTGTTGCAGAATCAAAATCATACTCAGCTGGAGGCCCTTCCACCGCGCACTCCCCCACCGACGGATCACATTGCTACCCCCGTTGCCGTTCTCCTACATGCTTCACCACCACGACAATCCGCAGACACCCCAGAGGCCGTTCCGCCGCGCGCATTCCTGCCGGTGGAGTCCATTAGTACCTCAAAGGCTGTTCTACTGCACGCTCCCCCGCCAACAGAACCTGCTGCTATTACCGGAACCTCCTCTGCAGCCCTCTACAGTACAATGACACTTGCGACTACCGACGCTAGTACGCACTATGACTGTCATGCCGCCTCGCCGCTCTCACCTACGACGTCTGAGCGAGACCAAATGGTGGCACCACAGGTTGTTGGTGGGACTTCGGAGCTTCCCTACCCACCGTCAGTGCTACTTTCTGTCGTTCCGCATCGCAACAGGCGAATATACCCGTTCCGCGAACTTCGAAACGGCTAGTTAATCCTCCTACGGAAGTCGTATCAAACGAGAGCGGGGGTATGTGGCTGACATATTCGTGTCGATTTTTGGATACACATATGGCGTTTGTCATTCCTTGGATGGAGTTCTGGTGGTATTAGCGTTCTAGTGATTTGCAAGATAATTGATCATATTTATCGCTTGTATTTCTTGGGACTGGAGGTACTTGGACAGTCTATTTTTAGAATATGTGGGAGCTTCGCGGTCGCACAATGGAGCTTTCGCCAAGACCTGCCCAACCTAGCCACACTTCGTGCAATATCTCGTGACTTGGTGTGGCGATTAAGCTTGCTACGGTTTGGGTGAACAATCTCACGGGCAACAAAGCGTCTGCGAAATCCAAAACGCAAACCAACCGCAATCGGGAATCAGAATCTTAGGAAAGGACTATCATACGTGGCATAAGAAGTAACACCTACAACGACCCAAACTAGCTCTATAAGGTAACCGTGACTAGCTTCATTGTCTTCATAGCACCATGTCGGCCTATGGCAAGGACTCTTTTTCCGTGCTACAGCATCACCAACTATCACTCGAATTGGGCACTATTTACTAGCGTACTCCGCGGCTTGGCAATGTTTTTTTGTCGTAGAGGTAGCTTCCTCAACTTCCTCAACCTCCCCCTCCACTACTCTCTCACATACTTATTCTACCTTCAATTTTTTCCACAACACTCAAAACTAACCTACTGCCCTCATCCAACAATCAATGACATTTAGTCACCAACGACGTCTATACTGCTAAGCTCTTTCCACTTTCCATTCATGAGTGAAGCTTCTACCTGGGCCTAAAACTGCAATGCAATTGTTGCTAACACACCGGTACACTCGATTAGTGCATAAACCATATCTATCATTCCTTTTACTAGTTCGTCTCGCGCAAAGCACACCGATCATGCCCCGACACACGCACCTCCAACGGAGAGACAACATTTCGAGCGATGTTGTTGCGGTATGCGGGCTGGTGGCTACGATCATCGGAGTGCTGATAGCCGCTGCTGGGCTTTTCAGGCGGAATTTGAGAAAGAGGCAGGAAGTATGGTTCTTTCTACGGTAGCCCCGTGGAGTGTTGACTAATGGTGCAGATCCCGGATGTGTTAGTTGGAAGTCGGATAGAGGCCGTGTCACTGCGCACTCTCCCATCAACAGAACACGTTGCTACACAGGAGGCCGTTCGACCGTTCGCTTCTCTGCCGACGGAAGACAATATACCCGTCGAGGCCATCGCCGCAGCACAGTATAGTACAACGACGCCTGTGACTGCTGACGGTAGTATTCACTGCAACTGTTATTCCTTGTCGCCGCTACCTGGGTCTCCTGAGACCTCCGAACTAGACCAAGTCGCGGTACCACAGGACAATGGCAGCCCTCTGCAGGTTAGCTATCCACCGGCGGTCATAAGCTCCCACCGGTATTCTTCCGTACAGCGAGACAATCGTCGCCTAAAAACCCTACTTCGAACGTCGCCATAGCGTTTTGACAATTCTACACCGAGGGGGTGATATTTATTGCACCAAGTGAGAATGGAGATCGGAAAACGATGTAGGCGTAATATATGTTAATTATTTGTGGGTTTTTTGCGCTGCTCCGGAATTTTCTTTAATAAATTGTATGGTGTCAGTGTTATTTACTTGGTTCAGAGTTTGATTTGTCTTGGTATTTCCGCTTGCTGTGATCGCATAATTCCGTCCTCGTCGATCGGTTCTCGTAACTACCGTTGTAAAAAAGCACAGTTGAAAAACCAGTATTCGGTGTATATTGACGCACTGCCAGAGCCGAATTCGCCTTAAATTCGGTGTATGCTTCGTACCGATCTTGTAGAAGGACGATCTCGGAACGTACCCACGGCGTGTATTTTGGATACTTCGGTTCTGGCAGTTTTCAATCCTTAATTTTTCACTGCAGTGTACACCTTAAAAAGCTTAGCGCTCCAGCCGAGGCTAGCTAATAGAAAGCTCGAGAGTTGTTATATAGGATCGACTAACTACAGTTTGACGTGTCAGATAAGCATGGATCGAAGGTGGGGTAGGTGTCTAGACTGTGTAAAATGCACGATGATGTCAAATGTCATCTTGACCGTTACAAAGACGGGTGCACAGTATATCAACCGCTTCTTCTGCCCGAATCCACTTCCTCACCAACTCGCCCCCTCAACCTTTATTCCTCGCTCACAACAAAAGATATCATCGCAGCTGCTGCCTTTATTATGGAGGTAATTAGTTCTAAGCAGCATTCATATATGCAGCCAAGCTTGCTCCATTGTCTATAATATATACACATGGTTTGTCGGCTCGAAGCATTCTCATTGGTTGATGGTAGTACGTACCATCTGACTGTGGCAAATTACAGAATGCTCATTGGTTGGCAGATGGTCTTTTTCAGTCATGATTAGTGAACTGTGGCGCTTTGCTTGAGTGTGGCTCTGACAACAGCTATTGGTCAGCAATCTGAGCTGGCTAGACGCAATCTGGGTGGGCTGGCTCTCAACTTGCTGGAAACGATCTAGACGCGTTGGCTGGATGCGATCTGGACCGGCTGGCTCCCGGCTGGCTAGATATGATCTGGACGGGCTTGCCCTCTGGTAGTTGGACGCGACCTGGACAGGCTGGCTCTCGAATGTCTGGAGCCGATCGAGACAGGCTTGCTCTCTACTGGCTGGATACAATTTGGACAGGTTCGGCTGGCTGGACGTGATCTGAACGTAATCTAGACGGGCTGCTCTCGAATTTCTGGAGACGATCGAGACGGGTGGACGGGCTAGCTCTCTGCTGGCTGGATATGGTCAAGATCTGAGGCTGGCTCTTGGTCAACTTAATATGATGTGGACGGGCAGACCTTGGTCAACTGAATATGATTTGGACGGGCTGACTTTTTGCCGGCTGGAGATGATCTAGACAACGCTGACATACTCACTCTGAGATGGTTCTTGGCTAGCTGGATGCCATCTGCACAGGCTGGCTCTCAGCTGGCTGGACGCAATCTGGGCGGGCTAGCTCTTGGCTGGCTGTACGGGCTGGCTCTCGGCTGGCTGGACGTAATCTGGACGGGCTAACTCTGCGCTGGCTGGACGCAATCTTGATGGGCTGGCTCTCGGCTGGCTGGACGTAATGTGAACCGGCTGAGAGCTGGCTGGATTTTATGGGCTTTGGGGTTTAGGATTCTTTTTTACCGAAGGGGGCGGCGAAGCCGCTAAATACCTAGTATATTATATAAATTCGCAACCCCCATCTACCATCCTGATACTTCCTCCTTTCGCTCACGGCGCACCGAACACGCCTAGACAGATACACCTCCAACACCGAGACGCGAATTCGAGCGACATTATCGGCGCATGCGGACTAGTGGTTACAACCTTCGATGTGCTGATAGCCGCTGCAGGACTTTTTGGGTGGAAGAATTGGAGAAGGAGGCAAGAAGTACGGTCTCCGTCTTTGCTGCTCCGTGAAATACTTACATATAGTGCAGAGCCAAAAACAAAATGCGGTAGATTCTACTCAGCTAGAGACCGTGGTACTCGTAGCTACCCCCGAAGTCACCGCTGCAGGTCCCAATTACAGAACCACATCCGTTACTGTTCGCCCGGTCCCCATCGATGATGGTATACACTGCCATTGCCATGCAGCCTTGTCGCTCCAACACCCTCCTGCGACCTTCAAACTAGACAAGGGTAATCTAGAGCTTCCTTGCCCACCGCCGGCGCTATCGTTTCAACCGCAGTCAGTTATAACAGCTGCTGCCAGACCTGTCTCGCACAGCAACAGAATCGCAGCCAGAACAGACTCTTACCACGAAGATTAACGTTCCCCATTAACATCTCGGGTATCCGTAATTTGGTTGTACTAGATGAGGGCGGGGGCTGGAAACGGGGTTGAATAGAGGATATTATATATCGTTTCTTCTACTATTTCGCTTGTTATGTTCACTTTTTCTTGTCCCGTGGTTAGTGAACGCAGGTTAGGTTTGTTATACATACTCATGCGACGGTTTTCAAAAACTGTCGTCTAGGTTGCATAACCGCTGGAGTGGGGTAGCTGGATTAATTATAACCTATAACTTCGGTCAGATCGCTTGTCCTCGATGTCTTGATAATCCCTACAATACAATGGCGCCTGTGACCGCTGATGGCAGTCACTGCAATGCCGCTCCACCACCAACGCCCTCTTCTGCGTCCTTCGAACGAGACCAAGACAGCGACGGGAGCTCGAGGCTTCCCTACCCACCGCCAGTGATACTTTCTACACCACCGCCAGTTGTGCAAGATCTAACCGCTCTTACGCGAAAGGGAGCGGAAAGTTGACTGTAACAAGCAAAAGCGGGATTCTGGGAATGACGTTAGGATATATAGGCCGGCGTATTTATATCGTTTCTTTTTAGATATTTGCATCGTGTCTCCACTGTTCGTTAGGTTTGTTTTAGTTGTTAACTTGAATCATTTGATCATGTTTTACACTTGCTCTCTGTTGTATGGCGATAGTGTGTGATGGATTTCAAGCTTAAGCTTCCCAACGGGTAAACCAACTGGGAAGTGAGAGAGTTCTTAGCTTTTTTATCGTGGGCGCTAGCCCCAGCGCTTTGCGACTGACCGGAATCCCATTTGTTTACTCGTCAAAATGTAAGCTCTCTCAGTGAAGTTAGGCCTGAAGGGTCGAGGATTGTTGAGTTTCACTAACATAGGAACGATCTCGACTTGGTAAAATTTAACTGAGGTTTAGCGATCGCATGGTTGGAGTTTGTACTACCTGATAGTTTTTAATGTGGATATACAACCACTGAGGTGGGTTGTGGGGCATAGAGTAAAGAAGAGCAGCCTGACAGGGACTTAAGCATTCAAAGTAGAAGATATCCGGCCAATGTCGAAGATATTCACGCTGCGGGTTTGGCCAGTGGAAGGTTCGCATGATGCTGCACAGCCTCAATCTGAGGTGACCGATCTGCACCTGTTTCCTTTTTCGCTCTATCACGGTTAATGCCGAGCCTTGATCTAACGCGGGGGTAAGTATCGTACAACAATTGACATGATTCATTTTGTGAAGAATTTTCCGGGCTGCATACCTACTATTCAATTGCCGATTTCCTGGTTGTGTGTAACTAGGTCAGGTGACAAGCAAAAGGATTAGGCAATTCATCAATCAAAACCTAATTAACTACTGTACCAAAAATGCCCCGTTTATGGATGCCAAGTTAATGCTGTATTAATGTCGAATTCTTTATAAATGTATACATCAGCTGAACTTGAGGGGTATTTCAGGATTTGCAACAATATCAATTATTTTGAATGTTAGATCAATTTCACAATAATGTAGCACAGAAGACCACATTAGATGGTACATTGATGCCACATTGATGCTGAATTGCAGTCATATTCAACATGATGTGCATTGAGTTAAATAGTAGGGTTATACTACATTACATCCACATGTGAATAATTTGCACATGCCTGGACGTGCCAGCACATGCCCGCGCATGCCCGATGGCTCACTTCCAGGTGGTACCTCTCCGACTGACATAAGGTAAAAAATATCTCTGGCATGATTCAAACCTGTTTCAGTGGGTATTTTACACACCCACTAACCACTATACTATGTGCATAGTTTGCTAAACATAATGTCATGTTAGGGCTATCTGTAGGTATACTGGTTTATTACTGTCACATCATTGTGACAAGAATGTGGAATGCCTGCCACATCTATGCAAATGCTCAATGCTGCTCAATTGACCAATATCATCCCATTCAACTAAATACTCAATCATTTACAATGTCATATTTGCTGGTATCTTGCATTACTGTGGTATTTTGAGCTATTCCCCAGTAATTGGAATGTTAAATTTAGTACTATGCTACACTTACTGGACTCTGGGAGTCATGCTGCACTCGGGTAAATGTGGCACTGCAGTCACATCAATAAACGGGGTTTTTTTGCCATAGTAGGTTTAACCATTTATGTTTTCTGAAACATCCGTCTATAGGAAACTACCCGTTGCCCAACCCGATAACAGACGCCTTTCCGGCCTAGTGGTGTCCGTCGCACTTCTGAAAGTATGTGCTCTCAGTGGCCATAATTCTTATAAATCTTAAATTTAGTTCGTAAATAATTGATCTCTCCGTCATTCATCAGAACTGGTGGTTATGTATACGTTGTTTATTTTGCGTTTGTGCTGACTGGTCGTAACTACTTCTTGCGAAACACTCTACAATTCGAAATTGCTCAGCCCAGGTCGGCAGTTGCAAATATTTGGCTACACAGACGCTACCCAGATCCTTGCTCTCGGGTCCACGGTCTTGTCCCCTTTTTAGCAGTTATCTGACGCACGGTGATATGCAGGCGATCATTGATGCAATGATTCCACCAGTCCAGCAATGGACCAGTCCGGACCGGGTCCGTCCAAGTCCAGTCCAATCCAGTCCGAGTAATTTTTGGACCGGGCTCGGACCAATCCCCAATTTTTCTGGACCTGGACTGAACTGGCCTGGACTGCTTTGGACCAGTCCACTCGGGCCGAATCGGCCCGAATACGCCGGGGGTTACTTATATACTGAGTCAACAAATAGACTCATAAATGATTGCTCACTTGCCATCCGCCAGTCACTACTCTCCACTACTCACCACTTGCCATTCCGAATTTCACTACCTCATCTCCGCAGGACCCTCAGATTCAAACTGTATATATAGCACGAAGGAATGGATAATGGATTTGGAAAACATGGTACACATGGAGCAGGTGCTCACGGATCTTGCATTGTGGTCAGAGTAATCATTCCGTTTTACATATCAGTTTTGTTATGTACACTAAGATCTATTGATATTGGTGGATGACAACCGAGGAAGGCTCTTCTCCGTCGCCGGCCGTTCATTCCGTCTGTCCCCATCTTGGCTCAAAAAGACGGCGCCGTTTCCGTCCAACCCTCAGACGGACGGCATCACACCATCCCATCCCGTCCTGAGTAGTTCCTGGACGGACGGGATGGTTGAATTCACTGATATGCACATCTATTAGTTTCGTTTGGTATGGTTTGGGTTTCTCATGGTGGTGCTTGCTAGCAGTGGGGGGGTGGGTTGCGTTTCTTGTGGTGGTGATTACTAGCAGCGGGCGGTTGTTATGCAATGACGTTGTGTCTGGGTTAGGATTTCAGGGCTTACCATCTCACTTTAGTTTCTCGATCTACTTTGAAATTGATAAATACTACCCTGTTTGGACCGGTCCAGACCAAGCCCGTCCAGTCCAAGACTGCAAGTCTGGGGCTCGGTCCAGTCCGACCTTCCGGTTGGACCGGACCGGACTGAGCCCTACCCCAGACCGGGTCCGTCCGGACTGGTGGAATCATTGCATTGATGACCCCATAGATAAGTTGCGTTTCAGGTCCCACAAGTCTTATTGACATTTAATCAAGCAAACTTCCGACGCGCATATCGCCTCACAGCCAGTTGTAGTCCATCCTACGAGCAACAGTGTCTTGGAGTTTGTAGCTGACCTTCTCTCTCTATCATTTCTATACGTCGTTCTACTTTGCTCACTTGGCCTTCAGATCGGCTCAATCTTTCCTTTCTGTCGCTTATGATATATATAATTGGCCTTTTATAGAGCCGTGAAACTACATTGATAATTAGGATTGAATTGAATTGGTCACAGAACGGCGGCACCGGTACGTGTTGTGTCCGCTCCGAATATCCACCTGTCCCCAGAGCCTAATTGAGCTTGCTAGCAGCTCAATTATGTAGAACCATCTTCTCTCGCACACTCGTCCGCCTTCCGAACCGTTCGTCCTCGGTTGTGGAATTCCTATCTACACAATTATCAGCGCCGGCCTAGGCAGTAGTAGCCAGCACCACTATTACACTAGCTGGCCTGCGGTTGAAGAACAGAATCAAGTTGTAGCGACACCGGATATGGCGGCCTTCGGTGCCAACCACCACCGCAAAATGTCTGCTATCACGCCTTTATCCTTATCACGACGCCGATAATTAACCATTGACTTGTCATGCCGAACAGTACATCGTATTAGTCGACGGTGGGAGGTGTATTGGCTGTTGGGATTGAAGGCTGATGTAATATGTTGTTCTGTTTCATGCCATACTTCTTTTCAAACATCATTGTTGTAGAATCCACCGGCACATTATTTCTGTATCCTATGCTGTTTGGCAGTTTTGGTGGTTTAATATGCTGTTGTTTATGTCCTATACCGTAAGATCATCTATATGCATACAGTTCTCTTCATACTGAGGAAATCTGGAGTCTGTATAAATCGTAAGTGCTAGCGATCGACCGTTGCCCGCTTGGACATGCAGGTCACTATAAGGTTCAGTTCTGTGGTAGTGATAACGCTTCTTACCCGCCGCTGGTACCTTGTACCTTAAGCTTAGCGCTGAATAGGGTGTGGTTTGAGGTTTAGCCGAAAGTTTATCGTAATTAAGGCTTAATATATCGGTAGACCAAAGATAAGATCAGATGGCATACCAGTAGACGCATGTAGGGCAGACTTTGAGTGCGGTCATCACGTGGCGTTGGGTTAGGGCTGAGCGGCGGAGCCGCAGACACTCTACTTCTTGTGTACGTGTCAAATAGATGAATAGACAAGTCAATATACGCATCACCAATTTGGCAGCTGCACCATAAGTCGACGTACGCTTCCCTCTGCGCCAGGATCAGTCCAACAGGTTATGAGCCCGGTCGCATCGTATTTTTGGTAATTACGAATCGCGACTTACGGAGGAACGCGACATTTGGAGATGCGTCTTGATGAGCAGCAGAGTATAATTGACGACTTTGACACGACATCCTCACGATGACTTCTACCGCCATATCGATTGCGAAGTTCAATGGATCGAACTACAAGCAATGGTCAGGGGAGATGGCGCTTCTCTTGGAGCAGAAGCAGGTCTACGGTATTGTCACGGGGGAGGATGAGCGGCCCGAGGATCCGGCGGAGCAGGATGCAACCGCAGCGGAGAAATTGGCACATCGGGCTGCAGTCAAAGACTGGGTAAAGCAACATGGTACTGCGCGATCGACGATCCTGCTCGGCATGGAGCCGCGGCTGCAGGCATCGTACATGGAAATCACTGATGCGCGGACACTTTGGGAGAAGCTGGCGACGGCATACAAGGCGAAGTTGAAGTTCAATGTCGTTCAGATCCGGGAGGAGCTTTTAGGGATAAGGCTCAAGGATTGTGACGATGTTGAAACTTACGCTTTACGGATCGACCAGAAGGTGAAGGACTACAATCTATGTTCCGAGCCCTCGACTTCAGATGCGACGACTCGGACCTTGGCGAAGATGACCGACGAGGAGCACGTGTTTTACCTCCTGCGCGGAATACCGAGGAATGATGATTGGCAGTTCTTTCTCGAATTGATGATGGACAAAAATGCGACAGCAACTCTCACGCCCGATGAGATTGTGATCAAGCTGGTCGAGAAGGAGGCCACGATCAAGCGTGAGAATGGCCTTGGGCAGGAAGCCCTACTGTTCGCGAAAGGAAATGCCAAAGGCAATGCCAAAGGAAAAGGCAAAGGCAAAGGCAGGAAGAGCTGGAAAGGTGACGAGAGTGATGAGGATCAGGATCGCAAGGGCAAACCAACGTGTTTCGATTGCCATAAGGAAGGGCATAAGGTTTGGAACTGCCCGAGCATGAAACGCGGTGATCCTCCAGTCACGAAGGAAAGCACCGAGACCGCAGCCATGGATGATACGATTACTGCCGCCAGGGTTTCGGCGGAAATGACGACAATTGAAAACTACTGGGTGACAGATACCGGCGGAAAAACGGCCCCATCGAAGGAGAGTTGGTACCTGGATTGTGCCTCAACCTCTCACATTTGTGGAGATCGAAGGAAGTTCGCTCGGTATACGGGATTCAACAAGAAGGACGAGCGGGAGATTCGCGATTTCGCTGGGAGGGTAGGGGGCAAGGCAATCGGGCGTGGAGATATTTGACTGAAGTTTCGCCTACCTGGAAATCGTGAGCATGAAGTAGTTGTGAGGGATGTCTTGCATGTGGCAGGAGCACACAACTCCCTCTCCCAATCAAGGCTTATGGATCGGGGACTACGGATTGTCCCTGTCAATGGCTACGGAATCAAGATATACGACAATCGAGGTCAAGGAAGTCTTGTTGCCGTGGCACCACAGGTTGGAGGTTTATTCCGGTTGGATGTGGACGCTAGAGGAAAGGGTCATCGGTCGAGAGATGTATCTAGGGAGAGAAAGCGATACACATCACCGAATACGATTCCGAGTGAGCCGACCTATACGGACATCTTGGAGCCGACGGTAATTCCAAAGGGGGTAATTCCAGAGGAGGTAATTCTGCAGGTCAATTGAAGGATCGCGCGGGTTCTAGCGATGAACATGATGATGAGGATGAGAGTGAGGATGAGGATGACGAAGATCCACCGGCAGTGATCGACAAATCCAAGAAATCATCTTTCACACGGGAATTGGCAGGCCTCGACGGGAATCTCGGGAGTGCATGGGAAGCACCTGCGGGCTCTCATCGGAGGAGGAGCCGGACTGATCATCGCCGTCGGAGGAGCGGTCGACTGGAGATCGAGAGTGCAGAAGCCGACTGACCAGTCCAGGCCGACATTGTGCTGCGAATCAGATGTGATTTGGGAGATGGGATCTTGAGTTTTTTCGTTTCTTGGGAGGATAATCGTTTCGGAGGAGCTTTGGGCATGGCTGGTCGCTTGGGAGGAGCTCGGCACGGTTTATCTTTGGGTTTTGTTTCTTTATGGTTTAGTTTTACGGTCGTGATACCGCCCTGGAGGAGTGTAGGGCAGACTTTGAGTGCGGTCATCACGTGGCGTTGGGTTAGGGCTGAGCGGCGGAGCCGCAGACACTCTACTTCTTGTGTACGTGTCAAATAGATGAATAGACAAGTCAATATACGCATCACCAATTTGGCAGCTGCACCATAAGTCGACGTACGCTTCCCTCTGCGCCAGGATCGGTCCAACAACGCAGAGCCACACCTTTCAACCCTAGGAGCTTAGAGAGAATAGACTTAATCTACCTACTACTTCACAGCGCCTGGGGTATAGGCGATTAGCACAAACTCTGACGCGGCTAACTAGGCGGCGATAGAGGTATACTACCCGGATGATATAATCTCACGTATACGAAAATCTCGCAGCAAATAGTGTTGTGTGGACTAGATACCAATTCGAACCTAAACACGGACGTCGTTCTAGAACAAGTGTTGTAGTCCGCGGTGATGGCAAGGGTGCACATTGCCATATGCGCCTAACCAAATGGAGTAAACATATTTATCCTCCAGAAAATCTTATAAGTACTCTTTCAAGTTATTCCTTCGATTTATATACCAAACTCTGGTATTAGACCCATTTTGATGCATCACGCGAACTACAATCCATGATAAGCGGAGTACGTCCAGGAGAATAGCAGATAAGATTAAAGAGGGTCTTTGCATCAAATACTAGAACCAGTGCGTATGGAAAACCTTTGTTCATTGCACTAGTCTTCGATTACCGATGTCATGCATAATCAACCTCCAAACTAACACTTTTCATTCAAGACTAGGGTGCATCGCAGAGCTGTGTTATGGATCTCCACGGGAACTACATATTGGGCCCTATGATATTAAACCCACAGAGCTCACCCTTAGCTTCCACGGTATCTTAGGCTCTAACCGTGTGCTTGTAGCTATCTAGCTAGAGTTTGAAAGTGCGAGGTAAGCTAAAGCGGGAATAGTGCGTTAATGACTCCTAGCGGGTGAAACCATCATTACAATGGGAACCACTCTGAACAGTTTTAGGAACTTGTATTACGGCTAAATTACCTGTCCCCAGCATTAAGCTAACTAAAAGCCGAGGCGCGATATATTCCGAGGATTCAACAGAATGATAAAAACTATCAACACTGCATTGGGAACAACACAGAATAGCTGGAAGTTTCATAGGGTATGCTACGCAACTGTCCAAATGACATTATATAGTTTACAATATATTTTTACTGTCACGGTGGTGGTTATTGCATATACAGGTCTCTGCCAGAGATGTCTCGTATGGCCAGAGGCGGAGATGTCTCGTATGGCCGGAGACGGAGATGTCTCATATGGCCGGAGACGGAGATGTCTCGTATGGCCGGGGACGGAGATGTCGTGTATGGCCGGGGACGGAGAAGTCTTGTATGGCCAGGGACGGAGAAGCCATGTATGGCTGGAGACGGTGATGTCTCGTATGGCCGGTGATGACTGTTGACTCTGGTACGAGCTGATGGCATTCAGTCGTACTTGTACTTTCATATATATACTGGCCTTGTGGCCATCTTAGATAGAATACAATCAAGCTTCTCTATCATCACTATTTTAACAGGTTATGAGCCCAGCGCCCGCTATAAGCTTTACAATAAATCCTCTATTTATCTCTTACAATTAAGATCCTCAAAAACCCTAACCCACTGACAACCATCCCTGCTCATCAGCCGCAACACCATCACCATCTATCACCCTCCATTGTCACCTTTCCAACCTCATCCACTCTCAACATGTCAAACAAATCATTCAAGACCAGTCAGGGCATAGTGCCCAAGCCGAATGAAGAAAACTACTCAGTCTGGGAGCAAAAGATTTGTTGAGTCCTTTTTACCAAGAACGCCTAAAATATCGTTGCTGTTGCCGAACTTCTCCCTTTCAGCAATAAAGTCGCCCTGCGCATGTAAGAAGCAGACTAGTATGACTGAGCCAATACGGCGATAGCATTAATACTCCTCGGATGCTGTCATGTACTACTTTGACTGATTAAGGATATCGACAATCCTGCGGATATGTGGGAAGCACTCAGCGACCAGGTGGACAATCCAACAACAAAACTCTGTCACACCCAAGTCCTGCGAAAGTTCACTGCCTCTCGACCATTGCAAGATGCAACAGTCACTCAGTTCCTGACCAAACTAAACCCTTTCCGCAAGAAGTTGATTGCCACTACCGAAAATATCACCGATGATTGCATGAAGACATACATTTTCACTACCCAATCTAACTCATATTCAAAAACCATCCAAATCATTGAGCAGCGAATCCCCACCCCCACAGCCCAGCAGTGTATGGATGCGATCACAAATACACTGAGCATACAACTCTAATCACAGAAATCAGGGATGCATCAACCGGACCGGCTGTATACTTCTACCGCTGAAATCTTGGCCTCAGTTGTAGCGGACGCGGTTTCAGACAAGGTGGCAGACATGGAGGCTGATGAGGACATGTACACAAGTAGTACCAATGCAAATACTGCAAAATGGACAACCATACCATGGAAGCATGTGGAAGGAGAAAATGGACTGAAAACAACACAAACACTGGCAATATAAACACTTCCAAGAAGGATCTGTGACAATGCTTCCACTGCAGTCTCCCGGGATACTTTCAGGCCGACTGCATCTACCTCAAATGGGCCTGGGATCAATGCCACATGGTCAATAAAGGCACAGCGTCTGCTTCACTTGCTACAACAGGAGATTGCATCTTGATCTGACTCGCCAAAAATGCAACCACATTCAGTGTAGCCTCCAATGCAGCTGCATCTGCGAAATGAATTTTGCTCTGAAAGCTACACGCAATCCTCCCAGACACTCCGAGCGACCTCACCAGTGCTTCTAAGTACTTCGAGACGCTTCCAGACCCCCCTGGAGCCAAGCAAAGTACTCTCAGACTCTGAAAGAGCATTGCTGTTGATAGATAAGGTTCATGACTGCTCCTTTAGACTTCACACTTTATTCTTCCCTACCCATCTTGGACCTATAGACCTGTACCTAGACAGTCATCGCTCTATAGCCAATACACATGGTTCTCCCCTTCACTATCGCAACAGGTTATGAGCCCGGTGGTCGCCTCTCTATCTCAATCTGTATAATACTCGAAACCTATCGCTACACAATGCCGAACCCTTCGTCCTCTTCGTCCTCCTCCTACAAACATCTCATGCCGACACTTACCGGCAACAACTTCGCAACATGGAAGATGAAAATGCAGATGTTGCTAATCAGAGAAAGTCTCTAGTCCATTGTCTGTCAACGCCTTCTGCGCCCTACCATCAGCTCTGGTACCGGGAATGCCAGTAGCAGCCGCACCCGTTCCAGTACCGCCGATGACATTGATGCGGCCAGTGTCCTCAGAAGGCCAGTCCGGCCCGGCTTCACATTGACCTGACCGGCCTGCAGGTCTCACAATCTTCACCTGGACGGACTGTGAAAATACAGGTGACTGTATTATCGACTGCAGGGCCCTGCAGGGCCCTGCAAGAAAAGCTGACTGCTGCCAGTGCTATTTCTCATGACTAGCTACCGCAAAGTCTGAGAGGTACCTGAATTTGTATGCAGGCTTCGCAGGTAACCTGGATTTGTATGCAGGTCTGACAGGTAACCTGCCG
>Ga0307514_10000858_pt1 | contig 48560 bp, 48 predicted proteins | sample 16_EM_MG_FD_203088 | JGI IMG/M metagenome (GOLD analysis project Ga0307514, IMG submission 203088) | Populus trichocarpa ectomycorrhiza microbial communities from riparian zone in the Pacific Northwest, United States - 16_EM | ecosystem: Host-associated > Plants > Roots > Unclassified | place...
ATCTTTCGCCCACCGGTTGGTTGCGCGTGAGCAAGCCGGGTGAGGCGGCGGTGCAGATCGACGCCGCAGAGCAGACCGACTACGAACATGTCTTCGCGCAGATCCTGCAGACCGTGGGCCAGCACGCGTGGCCCGCGCAGGAGCCGTATTTCGAGCGCCTCGACATCCGTGTCGACATGCCCGGCATCGAACACCGCTTGCCGGTGGACCACGAAACCATCAGCAGCTTCGAGGCCCTGCACGAAGACATCTACTTCTCTTTGCTCGAAGTCTTCCAGCGCCGCTCCGGCCGGCCCGCGCAAGACCGCCGGCTGCAGCCCGGCCAGATCGTGCCCGACGTGCGCGCGAGCCTGGGTGCACCACGGCTGCGCATCGCGCACAGGTGTTTCGATGCACAGGCACAGGACCTGTGCGCGGCAGGCCTGCCCGATGCCGAAGTGGCGCTCGGTCTGCTCGGCGATCCGCCATCACCCATGCGCATTGCCGCGGCCATGGCACAGCTCGGCGGCCAGCCCTTTCACGCCACCAGCCGGCAAGGCCGCCAGGTGTCGGGCCTGTACTACGCAGGCGCGTCGGCCGCGGTCCTCATCAGCGGTGGACAACATGCCAACGAGACCTCGGGCGTCGTGGGCGCGCTGCGCGCGGCGCAGGTGCTGCAGGCCCGGCACGATGCACACTTCGCGCTCATCGCGCTGGAGAACCCCGACGGCTACGCATTGCACCGCGAACTGCGGGTGCAGCATGCGAGCCACATGCACCATGCGGCGCGCTACAGCGCACTCGGCGACGACATCGAATACCGCGAACAGGCCCCGTTCCACGAACGCGAGGCAAGGCAGCAAGGCCTGGCGATGTCGGGTGCGCAACTGCACGTCAACCTGCACGGCTACCCGGCCCATGAGTGGACGCGGCCACTCTCTGGTTATGTGCCGCGCGGCTTCGCGCTGTGGACCATTCCCAAGGGGTTCTTCCTGATTCTGCGCCACCACCCGGGCTGGCAGGCCGAGGCCGAGGCCTTGCTCGCACGCGTGAGCGCGGCGCTGGCCGAGGTGCCGGGCCTGGTGGCCTACAACATGCGGCAGATGGCGCTGTACGAGCGCCATGCGGGGCCGCTGCCGTTCGCGGTGAAACACGGCATGGCCTATCACGTGAGCGAAGTGGCGCGGCCCGGTGCGCCGGTCACGCTGATCACCGAGTTCCCCGACGAGACGGTGGACGGCGACGCCTTTCGCTTCGCCCACACCGTGCAGATGCAGGCCGTGCTCGCCGCGGTGGACGCATGGCAGTCGCTGGCGCGGGTTGTCCCGTGATGCGGGTGTCCACTTTTTTCGGTTACAACCGCACACAGGGCGCGATATTTGCATGGCCTTGTCGTTCGCCTTTTGTCGACGTGTTTCGTGTTTCTCTTTAGTCATTTTCCTTGAAACCTGACCTGCCTGGAACCACCATGAAAATCAAACTCGCCCTGGCCGCCGCTGCCATTGCCGCTATTGGCACCTGCAACACCTCGTTCGCGCAGACCAAGTGGGACCTGCCCAACGCCTATCCAACCAGCAACTACCACACGGAGAACCTGATCCAGTTCGCCTCCGACGTGGACAAGGCCACCGGCGGCAAGCTGAAGATCACGGTCCATGCCAATGCCGCGCTGTTCAAGGCGCCCGAGATCAAGCGCGCGGTGCAAGGCGGCCAGGCCCAGATCGGCGAAATCCTGCTGGTCAACTACCAGAACGAATGGCAGATCTTCGGCACCGATGGCCTGCCCTTCCTGGCCGACAGCTATGACTCGGCGATGAAGCTGTACAAGGCGCAGAAGCCGGTCCTGGACAAGAAGCTCGGCGAGCAAGGCATGTTCGTGCTGTATTCGGTGCCATGGCCGCCGCAAGGCATCTACACCAAGAAGCCGCTGGCAACCGCCGCCGACCTCAAGGGCGTGAAGTGGCGTGCCTACAGCCCGGCCACGGCCCGCATCGCCGAACTGGTGGGCGCACAGCCCGTCACCGTGCAGGCCGCCGAGCTGTCGCAGGCCATGGCCACCGGTGTGATCGAGTCCTACATGTCCTCGGGCTCCACGGGCTACGACACCAAGACCTACGAACACATCAAGTACTGGTATGACACCCAGGCCTGGCTGCCGAAGAACGCGGTGCTGGTGAACAAGGCGGCCTTCGATGCGCTCGACAAGGCCACGCAGGCCGCCGTGCTCAAGGCCGGTGCCGACGCCGAGGTCCGCGGCTGGGCGGCATCCAAGGCGGAGAACGCCCGCACCATCGACCTGCTGAAGAAAAACGGCATGAACATCCTGCCGCCTCCGGCCGCACTCACGGCCGACATGAAGAAGGTCGGCGACACCATGCTCAAGGAATGGCTCGACAAGGCCGGCCCCGAAGGCAAGGGTGTGATCGAGGCCTTCCAGAAGTAAGAAGCGCCGAACGCCCCGCAGCCCCTGCCGTACGCAGGGCCGCGGGGTGTTTGTTTGCAACAGCAAATCCCCTCGACACCCATGCGTAAAACACTGGACTTCCTCTACAACGGCGCCGCCTGGCTGGCCGCGCTGGCCATGATCGGCGTGCTGGTCATGGTGCTGCTGTCCATCCTCGGGCGCCAGTTCAACTTCCTGCTGCCGGGCACCGACGCCTATGCCGGCTACAGCATGGCGGCGGCCGGCTTCCTCGCGCTGGCGCACACGCTCAAGCGCAACGAACACATCCGCGTCACGCTGCTGCTGGGCAAGCTCCAGGGCGGCGCCAGGCGCGGCCTGGAAATCTGGGCGCTGAGCGCGGCAGTGCTGCTCTCGGGCCTGTTCGCCTATTACGCCTCGCGCCTGGCCTGGCAGTCACACGCCTTCAACGATATCTCCACCAGCAACGACGCCACGCCGTTGTGGATTCCCCAGCTCAGCATGGCGCTGGGCACCGTGGTGCTGTGTATCGCCTTCGTCGATGAACTGGTGATGGAGTTGCTCGGCAAGCGCCAGGCCATCGATACCGGCGAGGCCCTGCACAATGAATAACGATCTCCTCGTCACCACGCTGCTGATCGTCACGCTGTTCCTGATGCTGGGCAGCAGCATCTGGATCGGCCTCACGCTGTCGGGCGTGGCCTGGATCGGCATGCAGCTGTTTTCGGCCCGCCCCGCCGGCGACGCCATGGCCGTCACCATCTGGGGCTCGTCCTCGAGCTGGACGCTCACCGCCCTGCCCCTGTTCGTGTGGATGGGCGAAATCCTGTTCCGCACCAAGCTCAGCGAAAGCATGTTCCGCGGCCTCGCGCCCTGGGTGAGCCGCTTGCCCGGCAGCCTGCTGCACACCAACGTGATCGGCTGCACGATCTTCGCGGCGGTGTCGGGTTCGTCGGCGGCCACCTGCGCCACCATCGGCAAGATGACGCTACCCGAATTGAAGCGGCGCGGCTATCCCGAAGACATCACCATCGGCTCGCTGGCCGGCGCCGGCACGCTGGGGCTGCTGATCCCGCCGTCCATCATCATGATCGTCTACGGCGTCTCGGCCGACGTGTCGATCGCCAAGCTGTTCATCGCCGGTGTGTTTCCCGGCATCCTGCTGGCCTCGCTGTTTTCAGGCTACATCGTGATCTGGGCACTGCTGCACAAGGGCGCCGTCCCGATGTCGGGCGAGAAGATGAGCTTCATGCAAAAGCTCGGCGAGTCGCGCCACCTGATTCCGGTGGTGCTGCTGATCGGCGGTGTGCTGGGCTCGATCTACAGCGGCCTGGCCACGGCCACCGAAGCCGCTGCCGTGGGCGTGGTCGGCTCGCTGATCCTGTCGGCCTTCCAGCGCTCGCTGAACTGGCACAGCTTTCGCGAAGCGCTGCTGGGCGCGACGCGGCTGTACTGCATGATCGCGCTGATCCTGGCCGGCGCCGCCTTCCTGACCTTGGCCATGGGCTACATCGGCCTGCCGCGCCACCTGGCGGAATTCGTCGGCGGCCTGGGCCTGAGCCCGCTGATGCTGGTCATCGCGCTGGCCATCTTCTACATCATCCTTGGCTGCTTCCTGGACGGCATCTCCATGGTGGTGCTGACCATGGGCGTGATCCTGCCCACGGTGCAGGCCGCGCACATCGACCTGCTGTGGTTCGGCATCTTCATCGTGATCGTGGTCGAGATGGCGCAGATCACGCCGCCGGTGGGTTTCAACCTGTTCGTGCTGCAAGGCATGACCGGCAAAGAGATCACCTACATCGCCCGCGTGACCTTCCCGTTCTTCCTGCTGATGTGCCTGATGGTGCTGCTGCTGTGGTTCTTCCCGGGCATCGTGGTCTGGCTGCCGGCCAACATGTAGTCAAGGCCAAGGCATGCTGCCCATCTTCGCCATCTGCCTGGGCGCCTGCGTCGGCGCGCTGGCGCGCTACGGGCTCGTGCTGTGGCTGAACCCGGGCTCGGCGATGCCGCTGGGCACGCTGGCCGCCAACCTGATTGGAGCTTATCTCGTCGGGGTGTGCGTGGCGCTGTTCCAGAGCCTGCCGCAGATCGATCCGGCCTGGCGGCTGCTGCTCATCACGGGTTTCCTGGGCGCATTGACCACGTTCTCCAGCTTTTCCGCCGAAGTCGTGGCCATGCTGATGCAGCAGCGTTATGCGCTGGCGCTGGGCACGGCGGCCATGCACCTGTTCGGCTCGCTGCTGCTGACCATCGCCGGCATCAAGTCGGCGATGTTCTTCCTGGGGGGCGGCGCCCCGTAGGCGCCGTCACCGCGGCTTAACGGCGCCAGTCACCACCGTTGTAGCCGTTGTAGCCATGGTAGTGCGGACCACCATGCCAGCGGTGGCCCGGCGGCCCCCAGACCGGCCGCGGCGCCACATACACCGGCGGGCCCTGCACGTAGATCGGACGCTGCTGCACATACACAGGCTGGGCACCGTAGTACACCGGCTGCGGCTGCACGTAGACCGGCGCAGGCTGTACATACACCGGCTGCGGCGCGTAGTAACCATTGCCCACCACCACTGCGGCGCCTGGTGCGGACAGGCCAACGGACCAAGCCACGTCGCGGGCCTGGGCAGCCCCCGATGCGGCCAACCCCGCGGCGGCCAGGGCGAATACGGCGGCACCGGCAGTGTAGGAACGGAAGCGTGAAGTCATGGCAATCTCCTTGTAAAGCATGCGGCACCCGTGCGATACGAGGCCTTTGCATCCATTAAACGCACGGCGACCGTTTAGGTATACAGCCCCGGCGGTTAAAGCGGTTGCCAGACGTAACAGCGGGGCGGCCCTCCCGCCTAGAATCAGAGGATGAGCGCCCCAACCAAATCTTCTGTCCTTGCCCCGGCCCATTCCGGCCCGACCGAACCCGTCAAGCCGAGCAACTTCCTGCGCCAGGTGATCGAAGCCGACCTGGCCCAGGGCACCTACACCGGCCGCCACTGGGCCGGTACCCCGGGCGACGCCGCCCACCATGCCGCCGGCATGGCCGATCCGGCCAAGGTGCGCATGCGCTTCCCGCCTGAACCCAATGGTTACCTGCACATCGGCCACGCCAAGAGCATCTGGCTCAATTTCAGCCTGGCCCAGGAATACGGCGGCGTCTGCCATCTGCGTTTCGACGACACCAACCCCGAAAAAGAAGAACAGGAATACGTCGACTCGATCCGCGATGCCATCGAATGGCTGGGTTACGAAACTTACCTGGCCGACCGCCCGAGCGCGCCCGGCACCATGCAGCCGCACGAATATTTCGCCAGCAACTACTTCGACTTCATGTACCGCGCGGCCGAGTACCTGATCACCGCCAGCCTCGCCTATGTGGACGAACAGACGCCCGAGCAGATGCGTATCAACCGCGGCGACTTCAATACACCCGGCACCGACAGCCCTTTCCGCGCCCGCACGCCGGCCGAGAACCTGGAACGTTTTCGCGCCATGCGTGACGGCCAACTCGAAGACGGCGCCGCCATCCTGCGCGCCAAGATCGACATGGCCAGCCCCAACATCAACCTGCGCGACCCGGCGCTCTACCGCATCCGCCGCGCCACGCACCACAACACCGGCGACAAATGGTGCATCTACCCGATGTATACCTTCGCCCACCCGATCGAAGACGCGCTGGAGCAGATCACCCACAGCATCTGCACACTGGAATTCGAAGACCAGCGCCCGTTCTACGACTGGCTGCTGGACAGGTTGGCCGAAGGCAAGCTCATCGCCAGCCCGCACCCGCGCCAGTACGAGTTCGCGCGGCTCAACATCACCCACGTCATCACCAGCAAACGCAAGCTGCGCCAGCTCGTCGAAGAAGGCCATGTGGACGGCTGGGACGACCCGCGCATGCCCACCCTGGCCGGCCTGCGCCGCCGCGGCTACACGCCCGCGGCGCTGAAGCTGTTTTGTGAACGCAGCGGCGTCACCAAGTCCGGCGGCAACTGGATCGAATACGCCAGCCTGGAAGCCGCGCTGCGCGAAACCCTCGATCCGGTAGCCCCCCGCGCCATGGCCGTGCTCGACCCGGTGAAGCTCGCCATCACCAACTGGGACGAACTCATGGGCGAAGGCTTCCTCGACGACTGCAGCGCCCCGGTGAACCCGCGCGACCCGTCCATGGGCCACCGCAGCTTCAAGATCGGCCGCGAGGTCTGGATCGAACGCAGCGACTACGAAGACGTGCAGCCCAAGGGCTTCTTCCGCCTGTTCCCGGGCAACAAGGTGCGGCTGAAATACGGCCACACCATCGAATGCACCGGCGCCACCCGCGACGCGGCCGGCCAGCTGCTCGAAGTACAGGCCAGGCTGGTGCCCGACACCAAGAGCGGCACGCCGGGCGCGGATGCGGTCAAGGTCAAGGGCAACATCACCTGGGTGGCCGTGGCCGACGCGCTGCCGGCCGAAGTCCGGCTGTACGAGCGTTTGTTTGCGGCGGCGCAGCCTGGGAGTGGGGAACTGCTGGACGAGCTGAACCAGGACAGCCTGGTCACCGCAACGGCCTTCGTGGAACCCTCACTGGCCGGAGCCAAGGCCGGCGGCGCGGGCTTCCAGTTCGAGCGGCATGGCTACTTCGTGGTGGACATGAAGGCGGATGCGGCCGGGGCGCGGGTGTTCAACCGTGCGGCGGGGATGAAGGACGGCTGGGGGAAGTAGACAAATGGCAAAGTTTCTATCGACCACCGGCACCAACTACCACCTCGAAGAATTGATCAAGGGCGCATCAGACCGCCTGATTCTGATCAGCCCTTTCCTCAAGCTGAATGACCGCATCAAGGAGCTGCTGGCCGACAAGAACCGGCTGAAAATCGACGTTCGCATCGTCTACGGCAAAAGCGAGCTGCAGCCCCAAGAGATTGAATGGCTGCGTGGTCTGACTTTCATCCGCACCAGCTTCTGCAAGAACCTGCACGCCAAGTGCTATATGAACGAAGAGATGTGCATCATCACCAGCCTGAACCTGTATGAGTTCAGCCAGGTGAACAACAACGAGATGGGCATCCTGATTCAGCGCAGCGAAGACGGCCAACTCTACAAAGATGCCTACGAAGAAGCCCAGCGCATTATTCGCATCAGCGATGAGGTGCGCATTTCATTGGAACGGGTCACCAGCACTGAGCCAGAACCCGCGGTGACACAAAGCGCTGGTGCCGCAAACACCGATGGCGAGGCATCTAATAACAGCGACAAAGTGCCGTCTTCCAAACTGGCTCAGAAGTTCGGACTTAAAACGGCTCAACTGCTGGAGCGCGCTATCGAGTTGGGCTACCTCGTACAGCAGGGTGACAAGCACGCACTGACGCCCAAGGGTGAGCAAGCAGGCGTGGAGTTTGTCGCCAAGTCCCGGTTTGGTCCCTATTTTTTATGGCCGCAGGATCTGGCGCTGAATTGACCCCGAGGACACCCGCTCCGTGATTGAAAACCAGCCCCGCGTCATCGTTATTGCAGGCCCCAACGGAGCGGGTAAAACGACATTTGCACGTGAGTTTCTTCCGGTGGAAGCCCAGTGCCCCGTGTTCGTCAATGCGGATCTGATTGCAGCGGGCCTGTCGCCCTTTGCCCCCGAAGTGGCCGCCATCAAGGCGGGGCGCATCATGCTGGCGGAAATTGATGACCACGTTGCCCACGGACGCAGCTTTGCCATGGAAACCACTTTGTCCGGACGGGCGTATGTGGCCAAGATTTTGCAGTGGCGGGCTCTGGGCTACCGTGTGAGCTTGTTTTTCTTGAGTCTGCCCAATGCCGAGATGGCCATTGAGCGGGTGCATTTGCGGGTATCGCAGGGTGGACATAACATTCCGGAAGCGGTCATCCGGCGCCGGTTTGCAGCCGGATTGGCCAACTTCGAAAACACCTATAAGCCCCTCGCCAACGCCTGGTTTCTGTATGACAACCAGCACAGCCAGCCCCTACCGTTGGCACAAGGAGTGAATCCATGAATAACCAGGCCACAGCACTTCCACCGAACCAAGATGAAGCCCAAGGCGCGTTGGCAGCCCTGCGCCGCGCCGGGCTGCGCGCGGCGGAAGAAGCGTTGCGCACCAATACCTACATGGTGGTGGCAGAAAACGGAAAAGTGGAACACCTCACACCGCAGGACTATTTGCGTGAGCGTGCGCAGGTGAAGTCGAAGTCCAACTACTGACCGATGCCGGCTTGCCATAGAGTCCGACCCGTATAGTCAGAATCAAGGAACTATTCATGCAGACATGGCAAATGCAAGACGCCAAGGCGCGGATGTCGGAGCTGGTGAAATCTGCTCAGACCCAGCCGCAAGACATCACCGTGCACGGTAAATCCGTGGCGGTGGTGGTGTCGCGCGGCACCTTTGACCGCCTGTCGCAGGCTCAGGGCTCACTGGTCGATTTCATGCGGCGCTCACCCTTGTTCGACGCCGACGATGTGGTGTTCGAACGCGACGCTAGCCTCACGCGTGAGACCGGGTTTTGAGTTATCTGGTCGACACCAACGTGCTTTCCGAACTGCGCCGCAAGACGCCGGATGCGGGCCTGGTGGCCTGGTTCGCCAAGCGGCCACCGGTGACGCTGTACCTGAGCCTGCTGACGCTGGGCGACATCCGCAAAGGCGTCGAAGGCGCGACCGACACCACGCGCCGCCAGGCGCTGACGGACTGGCTCGAAACCGATCTGCCTCTGTTCTTCACAGGCCGCCTCCTGGCCGTCGGCGCGGCGGTAAGCGACCGATGGGGCCGCATGGTCGCTGCAGCGGACCGCCCCTTGCCCGCCATCAACAGCCTGCTGGCAGCCACCGCGCTGACGCACGACCTGGTGCTCGTCACACGCAACACGAAGGCCTTCGCGGGCCTGCCGGTGCAGTTGTTCAATCCCTGGTCCGAGGCTTGAAGCACAAGGCTGGCATGCCCAATGCCCATGCTGGCTGCAGCTTCTACTTCCGCTTGTAGATTGACACAGGTTGCTCCCACCCTGATCCGCCTCACTGGCGGCAGGCCATTCACCTTGTGCCAATCCCAGGCGCCAACGTGGCACAGTGCATGACCATCAGCGAATCCCAAGCCGCGCCCGCGTCCCTTGCATCGCTGCAATGTAAAAATTCTCTTCCGCCTCAACCACATCCCCATGCCCAACTTCAGCACCGCAGCCGACCGCAACAAACAGCCGATCCTCGACGTGCTGCGCCAGATCCTTCCCGAACGCGGCCAGGCGCTGGAGATCGCCTCGGGCACGGGCCAACACATCGCCTGGTTCGCCGCGGCGCTGCCGCAATGGACCTGGCAGCCCAGCGATGCGGTGACCGACGGGTTCAGCGACATCGAGGCCCTGATCGCCGAGCAAGGTGTGGCCAATGTGCGCAGGCCGGTGCCGATCGACGTGACCGCGCCGCACTGGCCGCTGGAAGCTGCGCGGTTCGACCTGGTCTATTGCGCCAACATGCTGCACATCTCGCCCTGGCGCAGCTGCGCCGCGCTGATGCACGGCAGCGCGCGCCACCTGGCACCCGGTGGCAGGCTCATAACCTACGGCCCCTACCTCGAACACGAGGTGCCCACGGCCGAAGGCAACCTGGCCTTCGACCAAAGCCTGCGCGCACGCAACCCGGCCTGGGGTATTCGTTACCGCGAGGACGTGGAAGAAATGGCGGCACAGGCCGGCCTACACCTGGCCGCGCGGCATGCCATGCCGGCGAACAATTTGCTGCTGGTTTGGATGCGTAGCTGAAGCGGCGTCGTCTACGTGCCTGCATCCCTCAGGCACTGCGGACGTTCAGCAGTTGAGCTCCTGATCGCGCATACGGTTTTCAAGCGGAAGTTCGCGGGAGGCATGCCCCCTCGATGAATCACTTAAGGCTGGTGTAGCTCCAGCCATTGCATCGAACGCCGCCTTTTCGCAGTAAAACCGAGCCATCGACCCAGTCGCAACCGGCGTCCCGCTTGCTGGCAGTCGCACCAATCGTGACGAATACAGGCGGCTTTTTCGGATCTTTGGCTACGTCCACCTGAATGATGTCTCCGTACTTCAGGCTGGCAGACCTCGGAACGACAACCTTTGAGAACATGAAGGTGTCGTAGACGCTCACAGTTGCAACTTGGACCTGCTTCGCCTGTTGCCTCAAACTCATGCACAGCGCATCGCGCTTGATGCATGCTTGGCTAGCAAGTATCGAGTCATCTGAAATATCTTCGGTTGTCGCGACCATGACGTAGATTTTTTGACCAGTAACTCTGTCAACCTGTTCAGGCGTAGTTGGTGGAGCCGAACACGCTGAACAGATGAGCGTCAACAAAAGCAAATTTCCACGCATGTTTCATCCTCTCGCTTTAATGGCGAGACAAACGCGCCTTTTCATCGCACACCGCGGCACGTAGGGAACTGTACGCAGCCCCAGAATTGCCGACCCGCATGTGCCCCCTTCTTCGCCGTGCGGCGCACCATGGCGGAAGCACACAAGGGGCAATTCGGTCTCGCGCTGGCGGAACCATCGGGGGACGCGGCCGCCGCGGGCTCGGCTGCCGCAGCGGCCACAGGCCGAGGAGAGGCCGGGCTCTTCGGTGTGCTCACGGAAGCCCTGGCCGATTGAACCAGCCGCATCAACTGCGGGCCATCCACCAGGCTGACGTTACGCCCACGCGCGAATTCCTGTGCGTCCGCGGTAAAGCTGCCGGATGTAATGACAAAGCCGCCAGCGGCCCCGCGTGCGGCCATCACGCCATACAAAGAACGCACCACGTCCACGCCCACCTTGAAAGCCTTCCATTGTTTGCACTGCACCAGAAAGCTTTCCGAACCCCTGCGCAAAGTCAGGTCCACCCCGCCATCCGGGCCTGCGCCACCTTGCTCGGTGACTTCGTAGCCCTGCCGGCGAAACGCCTCTCCCACCAGCATCTCGAATTCATGCCATGACATGTCGTTTAACGCGGAGGCCGCGCCAGACTGCGTCACCGTCGCCAACAATGCCTGGCGCTTGCGCCGCTGCAGGAAGGAAACGAGTGCGCCGAGCAGGCAAAGAAACGGCACGACATACTGCGCCAATTGGGCAACGGCACCCAGCACAGACTGCTGCATGAAAGCCGCCATCTGCCCTGGCTGAAGCGGCTGGGTTGGCTGCATTGCCATGCGATGCAAGATCACATAACTCAGCAGCGCCAAGGCCACGCCGCCCCACCACGGCAGACGTGCCACCAGATCGACCCCACCATCCGCTGCGCCCTGCTTTCTTCTGGCCATTCAGCTGCCTCCCATGAAAAAGCCATCGTAAGCGGGTCTACATGTCCCAAAACAGGTGCATATGCACCTTCCCCGCCACCAGTTATGCTCGCGAATCAACTCAACCGTACCTTCCCATGCCCCCTGCGCTTTTGAAGAGCTTGTTCGCCGGCACGATTTTCAGCAGCGCCTTCTTGCTGTTCCTGGTTCAACCCTTGATCGCCAAGCAGATCCTGCCTTGGTTCGGCGGCTCGGCGGCGGTGTGGTCGATCTGCATGGTGTTTTTCCAGGTGGTGCTGCTGGCCGGCTACGGCTATTCCGACTGGCTGACCAAGCGGCCTGCGCGCTGGCAGGCCATGGTGCATGCCACGCTGCTGGCGGCAAGCCTGGCGTTTCTGCCCATCGTGACCGCCGCGCACTGGAAACCCACCGGCACGGAAGATCCTTCGCTGTGGATCCTCGGCTTGTTGATCGGCACCATCGGCCTGCCCTACTTCCTGCTGTCCACCACCGGGCCGCTGGTGCAGTCGTGGCTGGCGCGCACGCCCTGGGGCGCGCAGGTGTACCGCTATTTCTCGCTGTCGAACCTGGCCTCGCTGGTGTCCCTGCTGGCCTATCCGGTGCTGATCGAGCCGTATTCGGCCCTGCGCGAACAGGCGCTGGGCTGGTCGTGGGCGTATGCGGCCTTCGTGTTGATGTGCATCGCCGCCAGCATCTATGCCGCACGGCTGACGCCGGTGGTGCATACGCCCTCGGACGCGGCGCGTGGCGAACCTGGTGCCGCGCCGAGCTGGTCGACCTATGGCGTGTGGCTGGCGCTGCCGGCGCTCGGTTCCTGGCTGCTGCTGGCCATCACCAACCACATCACGCAAAACGTGGCGGCGATTCCTTTCCTCTGGGTGCTTCCGCTGTCGGTCTATCTGTTCTCCTTCGTGCTCACTTTCGAGAACGACCGCTGGTACCGCCGCGGCGTGATGCTGCCGGCCACCGCGGTGGCGCTGCTGCTGTGCGCCTACGGCCTGCAGGACGGCATCGGCTACGACGTGAAGACCGGCGTGCCGCTGTATGTGGCCGGTCTGTTCGTGTTGTGCATGTTCCTGCACGGCGAGATGGCGTCGATGCGGCCCGGCCCGCGTTACCTCACGCGCTTCTACCTGATGCTGTCGCTCGGCGGCGCCATCGGCGGCGTGACCGTGGGCCTGGTGGCGCCGCATGTGCTGCCGGCGTATTACGAGCTCGGCATCGGCCTGGTGCTGGTGGCCGTGCTCGGCTGGATCATCTTCCGGCGCCAGCCCGCGCGGGCCGTGGCCTGCGCGCTGGTGGCCGTGGCCTGCGGCTATTTTTTGTGGCAGCAGATCCGCGGCGAGCAAGACGGCACGCGGCAGATGGCGCGCAATTTCTACGGCACGCTGAGCAGTCTGGACAGCCTGGACAAGGACCATCCCGAACGCAGCGTGCGCCAGCTCTACCACGGCTCGGTAAAACACGGCGAGCAGCACCTGGCCGCCGATCTCCGCCGCGAGCCCACGGCCTATTACGGCCGCACCGCCGGCATCGGCCGGGCGCTGCTGTCGGCCCCGGAAGCACCGCGGCGCGTGGGCCTGATCGGCCTGGGCGCGGGCACGCTGGCCACCTACGGCCGCACTGGCGACGTCTACCGCGTCTATGAAATCAACCCGCAGGTGTTCAGCTTCGCCGACAGCGAATTCAGCTTCTTGAAGGACAGCGCAGCGCAGATCGAGCGTGTGCTCGGCGACGCGCGGCTGGCCCTGGAGCGCGAGCCGCCGCAGCGCTTCGACGTGCTGGCCGTGGATGCGTTCTCGGGCGACTCGGTGCCGATCCATCTCATCACGCGCGAGGCCATGCAGGTCTACCTGCGCCACATGCGGCCCGACGGCGTCGTGGCCTTCCACGTCACCAACCGCTTCCTGGCGCTGGCGCCGGTGGTCGAGAAAATCGCGCTGGCCCAGGGCCTGCACGTGGCCTTCGTGCACGACGAAGCCGAAGACAGCGACCTGCGCCGCACCGACTGGGTGCTGGTCAGCCCCAGCGCGCAACGCCTGCAGGTGCCGCTGATCCAGACCGCTACCAGCACCATCCAGCCCATACCGGGCCTGCGGCTGTGGACGGATGATTTCAACAACCTGTTCGGTGTGTTGAAGTAGCGGCCTCAAGAGACGCAGGGCTTGTCCATGTTTCTCCCGTTTCCTTGATGGCCTATTTGGCCAATTCGGGCACCAGGCCCAGCATCACGTCGCAGGCCCCCTGCACGCTCTGGCGCATGTGCAGCGCGCGTTGCCGCGTGGCAGGCAGGTCGCCGAACCGGGTCTCGCAATAGATTTCGAGCGCGTTGCCGATCCAGCGCCGCGCCAGGGGCGGCGCAGCCGCGGCAGTCCAGTGTTCGCGCACCGACTGGCCGGGCACCCTCTTGAAACCGTGCACCTGCAGGCACCACTGCATCGCCTGGGCCGACAGGCGCATGGACTGCGCCGGGTAGCGCCTTGCCAGCCCCCACGAAGCCGCGAGCGCCAACCCCAGGCCGATGCGGTATCTGCGCCGCCACAGCCCATAGGCCGCCAGCAGACACAGCAACCACCAAAGCCAGGGCACGGTGAAGCTGACGCTCGGGCTCGGCGGTCCGAAGGACTCGCTTTCTCCCCCGCCACCCGTACCACTTGCACCACCCGCCAATCCATCGAGCAGCGCCTGCGCACCATCGATCAGAGTCTGGATCAGGCCGCGTTGCCAGCCAGGCATGAACGGATCGGCCAGCGCGGCACGCATGCCGCCGAGCATGGCGCGCCATTGCGGCATGAACCCATCCTGCTGCGTCCCACCCGCATCCGTTCCCACACCGCCCTGCCCCGCAGCACCACCACCGCCCCCCGGCCCGGACGAACCGTCAGCCCCCGCTCCGGGCTGGCGGCCACCTTCTCCCGCGGCCTGCGAAAACAGCCCCGGCGTGTCGGTGCCGGGCGGCAAAAAACCAAAGCCCAGCGTCGGCGGCCGGGGTGCGAACAGAAACAACACCGCCGTGACCAGGAAACACACAGCAATGAAACCCAGCGTCAGGGCCATGCGCGCGCTGCGCGACAACACCGTGCCGGCGGCATGCTGCCAGGCCAGCGCCAGCCCACCGAACACCCATGCCGGCCCGAGGTAGACCCACAGGCTCCAGTCGGCCCTGAAATGCGTGGCCACCATGAAGCTGACCGCGAAGATGACGGTCAGCATGAAATAGAAGTCGCGCTGGGTGGCAAGCACCGTCGCCCGCGCGCCCATGACGAGCATCAGGACCAGGCAGATCCAGCGGGGCAAGGCATACATCACGAAGCCTGGAAACAGCGCCAGCACAAAAGCCGTGGTGCCCAGCACCACCCACAGCGTCCGGCCCGCCGTGCCGGGTTTGCGCACCTGCCAAACGCCCGCGCCAAAACCCAGTAGCGCCCAGACCAGCCACAGCAGGCTTTCAAGACCGAACGCACGGTATTGCCTGTCAAGATAAGAAAAGCCCAGCCCGACGCAGAGATAGCTGAAGCCCGTGAGCATCACCACCGCACGGCTGTCGAGACGGGGCGACAGCGGCTCGATACCGGTCTTCATGACGTCTCCATGAAGGTGGCAAAGCCGGCGCGCTCCACAGCCTGCCGCAACGCGCTGGCCTGGGCCGATGCCTGCGCCGCGCACCGCGCCATGGCGATGCAGACCACCACGGTGCAGCCGCGCCCCGCGAAGACAGCGAGCGCCTGAGTCAATGCGCCCGGCGCCATGGTCTCGCTCACCACCACGGCGACCTGTTCACCCGGTGATGACGCGGCGGCCACACCCGCCACGGCAAGACTGAAGTTGGCATCGGGCGGCAAGGCCTCCGCGAGCGCTCGGCGGACCATGGCCACATCCCGGAAGGGCGCGGCATCGGGCGTGGCATTCGGTGCAACGTTCGATGCGAGATGGACAAACAGATCCGCCCCATGGGCCAGCGCTGCGTCACACACGCCAGCGGCCAGCCGTATCGCCTGTTCCGCGGCGCTGTCGGGGTCTCCCAGGGCCGGGGCACGCGGCAGGTCGACCACCACGCGCAGCCGGATCGCCCCACTGTGCTGGAAGTGCTGAATGACCAGGTCGCCGGCGCGCGCCGAAGCGCGCCAGTTGACCCGCCCCACGGGCTGGCCCTGCTGGTAGGGCCGCAGCAGGCCCAGTTCGAACGACGGGCCGATCTTGCGCGTGCTCAGCTCGCCCTGGGGGTCTTCGGTCACGTCCCAAGGCAGCGGCCACTGCACCGGCTGGGCCTGTGGCAGCACATGCAGGGCGATCTCAGGCCGTGCCATGTCGTGGTGGGCTCGCACCAGGCCCAGGGGGAATCCGCTGGACAGGCGCACCGCCTGCAGCGTGTAGCGGCCCCTGCAGGGGAACCGCACCCGCCGCCCCAGGGGCAACGCATGGCCGGCCCGCACCACCGGCAGCGTCTGGCGCAGCACGATGCGCTTCGACGCCCATTCCCATTCGGTCTCCACGTCGACCATGAAGGCGGGCCAAGGCACGCTGCGTTCGACCACGATCGCCAGCTCGCAGACACTGCCTTCGGTCACTTCAGTGTCGCCCGCGGCGCGCAGCCGCACCGCCATGCCGCGCAGCGAAAGCCACGGCAAGAGGAACCCCAGAAAACTCACCACGGCCAGAAACAGGAACATGCCGTAGACCATCGGGTCGCGGCGGTTCAGCGCTGCGATCAGCAGCACCGCGCACAGGCCGAGCAGCACCCGTGACTTGGACAACCAGCGTTCCATGTCGTGTCGCCTGATCGACGCTTGCGGCCGTCTATTGCGGCGTGCGCTGCGTGGCCAGGATGTCCTGGACCAACGCGGCGGCGGGCTTGGCTTGCGCGCCCTGGGTCTGCACGATGATGCGGTGCGCCAGCACCGGCACGGCCAGTTCGCGCACCACCGCCGGGTCGACATACGCCCGCCCGCGGATGCAGCTCAGCGCACGCGCCATGCGCGCCAGGCCCAGCGTACCGCGCGGGCTGGCGCCGAAACGGATCGAGGGATGCTTGCGTGTGGCAGCCACGATGGCGGTGATGAACCCGGCCACCTCGGGCGTGATGTTCACCTCGCGCGCACTGGCCACCAGCCGGGCGAAACCGTCCGGCTCGCACACTGGCTGCAGGCGGCTGATCGGGTGCGAGAACTGCTGGGTGCCGATCAGGCCGGCTTCCGTCTCCGGGTCCGGATAACCCAGCGACAGGCGGATCAGGAATCGGTCGAGCTGGGCCTCGGGCAGCGGATAGGTTCCGGCCATGTCGATGGGGTTTTGCGTGGCCAGCACGGCAAACGGCGCGGGCAGCGGCACCGTCTGGCCATCGAGTGTGACTTGGCCTTCTTCCATGCACTCCAGCAAGGCCGACTGGGCACGGGGATTGGCGCGGTTGATCTCATCAGCCAGCACGACGTTGGCAAACACCGGCCCCGGGCGCAGCGCGAAGCTACCGTCCTTTGGGTTGTAGACCGGCCCGCCCACGATGTCGGACGGCATCAGGTCGGCGGTAAACTGGATGCGCTTGAAAGACAGCCCGACCGAGACCGCCAGGGCCCGCGCCAACATGGTCTTGCCCAGGCCCGGTACATCTTCGATGAGCAGATGGCCGCCGGCCACCACCGCAGCCAGTGCCAGTTCGACCTGTTGGTGCTTGCCTTGCAAAACTTTTTCGACGTTGGCGACGATGGTCTGCGCAAGGCGCGCGCCATCCTGCGCGGACCACGCGGATGCGGTTGTTTGGCTCAATGGACGGTTCTCCCTGTTCAACAAATTCTACGGGCCTTCAAGGGCCTCTACGGGCAGCTTCGCCGTTACCAGTTCGTTAAAAATACCGAAACACCCTCACCTCCTCGACCCTGTACAAACCCAATGAACACCCGCACACCGATACAGGCTCAGCCCTCCGGGCTCGATACGCCGCCATCCGCCCAGCGCCGCAATTTGCTCGGCGCACTGGCGTCTCTCGCACTGCCCGCCACGACCCTGGCCGCACCATCCAGGAAGCCCTCCCCCCCCACCGTGTGGCCCCATGCCCTGGCCGTGCCGGGCGGCGTGGCCAGGCTGGCGCTAGGCCCCGCGGCAACACGGCCGGCGGCCTTTGCGGGCGAGGTGCCGCTTCTGGTGGTGGGCGACGCCATCGCCTGGACGGCGCTGGTCGGCATTGCGCTGGCCGCCATCCCTGGTGAGGCCAGCATCACGGTGCGCGCCGACGGTGCCGCGCCGCGGACACTGGCCTACCGCGTGGTGCCCAAGCGCTACCGCGAACAGCGTTTGACGGTGGCGCCGCGCACCGTGGACCTGTCGCCCGAGGACGAGGCACGTTATGAACGTGAACGCATGCACCTGGCCGCGGTGATGGCCACCTTCAGCGAGGCCGGCACCGGTGCCGACCTGCATCTGCGCGTGCCGGTGCCGGGCCGGCGCTCCAGCTCCTTCGGCCTGCGCCGGGTGTTCAACGGCCAGGCGCGCAATCCGCACAGCGGCATGGACATCGCGGCCGCCATCGGCACGCCGGTGCGCGCCCCGATGGCCGGCCGGGTCATCGACACCGGCGACTACTTCTTCAACGGCAACACCGTCTGGCTCGACCACGGCGGCGGCTTCATCACCATGTATTGCCACCTGAGCGCGATCGACGTGGCCGCTGGCGACCAGGTGCAGGCGGGCGACCGCTTCTGCGCGGTGGGCGCCACCGGCCGCGTGACCGGGCCGCACCTGCACTGGGGCGTGATGCTGAACCGCAGCATGGTGGACCCGGCGCTTTTCATCGACGCCTGAAAGAGGACACACTGCGGCCACCGGCATCGAATCGCCGACTGCGCACGGCACCGGCACCGGTGACGTTCTGGCTTAACATCCAGGCTTCCGGTCCCATCCCGAGACCTACCCAGGAGGTGTTATGGCCAAAGGCGAACAGTACAGCAACAAGATGACGAAGAAGCCCAAGAAGGACACTTCGCCGCCCAAGGAGGCCGCCCTGTCGGACCGTCCCAAGCCCCCCGTCACGGCCGTGATGCCGCGCGGCAAGCTGAAGAACAAGTCCGCTTGAACGCTGTCCGGCGGGCGATGGATAGCAAAAACAAATGAGGAGACAAGACATGCCCCGCACACCCGATCACATGGTGTCCGCGCGCCGCCAATGGCTGGCCCGCAGCGCCGGCCTCGGCCTGGCTTCGCTCGTTGGCCTGCCGCTGATCAGTCGCGCGCAGGCTGCCTGGCCCAGCAAGCCGCTGCGCCTGGTGGTGCCGTTCGCCCCCGGCGGCAGCTCGGAGATCGTGGCCCGCGCGGTGGCCGGCGAAATGTCCAAGACACTCGGCCAGAACCTGTTCGTGGACAACAAGCCCGGTGCGGCCGGCAACATCGCCATGCAGGAGGTGGCCAACGCCACCGACGAGCACACCATCATCCTCGGCCATATCGGCACACTGGCGGTGAACCCCTACATCTTCGCCAAACTGCCCTATGACGCGGAGCGTGACTTCGCGCCGATCACGCTGGTCTCCAAGGTGCCGAGCCTGTACGTGGTGCATCCCGACCTGCCGATCAAGAACCTCAAGGAATACGTGGCCTACGCCAAGAGCAAGCCGGGCCAGATGAACTACGGCTCGGCCGGCAATGGCAGCGCCGGCCACCTGGCCTTCGAGTACCTGAAGATGGTGACCGATACCTTTGTCGTGCACGTGCCCTACCGCGGCACCGGGCCGATGCTGACCGACCTGCTCTCGGGCCGGCTGCAGGCGGCCTCGGTCGGCGCCCCGGCGCTGCTGCAGTTCATCAAGGCCGGCAAGCTGCGCTGCATCGCCACCGGCACCACCACACGCCTGCCCCAGCTGCCCGACGTGCCCACCGTAGCCGAGCAGGGCTACAAGGGTTTCGAGATGACGCAGTGGTACGGTCTGCTGGCACCGAGCAAATGGCAGAAAGAGCACATTGCCAAGCTTGAGGCCGAAGCCATCAAGGCCACCCGCAGCAGCGTGGTGAAGGAAAAACTGTCGCAGGACACCGCCCTCGCGGTGGGTAACACGACGGCCGAATTCGAGGCCTTCATCAAGGCCGAGCAGGCGCGCTGGAAGCCGGTGATCGCCCGGGCGCAGATCAAGCCCGAAGGCGCCTGACAACAGTCATTGAAGAACAGGACGAAGGCCCGGGCCCAGCCGACCCTGGGTGGCGATGTTTAGGGTTTACTCACTAGGGTAAACCCTGAAAATGAAACATTGCTTTCCTCCAGGAGTTCGCCATGCGCAGCAGCACCCCGGCATTTTCCGCCGTCACCACCGATCTGATCGCCAGCTACGGCCTGACCGTGAAACATCTGGTGAAGGTCTACCGCGCCGGTGGCGAACGCATGGCCGATCTGCTTGAACGGGGTTGGGCCACGGCCCTCGGCCCGTCGCGCGACGAACTCAGCACCGAAATGCGCCGAACCGCCAGGGTGGCGCGGGCCGTGGCGGGCAGTGTCTACCACCGCGGCCTGGACTTCACCGCCAACGGCGCCGATGCGGTGGTCGACAAACTGGTCGAACTGAGCAGCCAGGGTGTGGCACAGGTGGCCGCCAATGCCGCCAGGCTCGAAGAACGCACCGGTGTCGCCACGCTCGACAAACTGGCCCAGGTGGCCGTGCCCGCCATCGTGGCGGCGCAGCAGCTTGCCAGCCGTGTCGAAGCCAAGTCGGGCGCCTGGGCGGAGCAGATCGCCGACAAAACAACGGCCATGCATGCGGCCAAGCGCACCTCGGCGTTTGCAAAAGCCCGCGCACGCCGCACGGGCTGAAATAGAACGCGCGTCCTAACCGGGGCTCGCGGCCAGCAGCGGAGCTGGTTCGGACAGCGGCCCAGCGCTCAACAGACTGTCAAGCGCCATGGCACGCGCAAAAAAGTAGCCCTGGCCGCGGCTGATGCCGAGCGCCGTCAACACCTCGATCTGCCATCGGGTCTCCACCCCTTCCGCCACCAGCGTGGCGTTGTAGCGCTGCGCACTCTCGAAGGCCAGCGACACCGCGGCGCGCATGCGCGGCTGCTCCAGCCGGGTCACCATGCTGTGGTCGATCTTCACCTCGTTGAAAGGGAACCTCGCCAACATCGACAAACCCGAATAACCGGTGCCGAAATCGTCCAGCGACAAACGCACGCCGGCCGCGCTCAGGGCCTGCAGGCTCTCGTCCACGGTGTCGACGTCGGGTACCGGGCTGTTCTCGGTGATCTCCACGGACAGCAGCGCCGATGGTGTGTTCGTGGCACGGAGCAGTGCAACCACCCGCTCGCCAAAACCCGGCACGGTGAGCGAGGCCGCCGACACGTTCACCGCCAGCGACAGCGGCCGGCCGGCCCGGATGCCCTGGCCGATGTCGTGCACCACGGTCTCGATGGTGCACCATTCGAACTCGATCAGCAGTTGGTTGCGCCTGGCCACTTCGAGCACCAGCGGCGGCGACACGGGCTTGCCGCGCCGGTCCTTGGCACGCAGCAGCGCTTCGGCGCCGATGATGTCGCCCGAGCATAGATCACACTTCGGCTGGTATTGCAGCGGCGCCCGGCCGATGCTGATCCAGTCGATCAGCATCAGCCGCAACTCTTCGTCGAGCGCCGCCTTTTCAGCGAAGGAATGGTGGAAGTAGCGCAGCGGCCGCGTGTCGCTCTGCAGCGCCAGATTGAGGTTGCGCAGCACCGGCGCGGCGTCGCCATGGCGCGGGTCGTTGCCCATGGCCACGCCCACGCGCAGCTGCGGCACTTGCTCATGCGGCCGGGACGCGCGCAGGTGATCGATCAGCTCGGCCTGCAGATGCTCGGCCAGCCCGGCCTGCTGAGCGGTTTCCAGCGCAATGTCGCGCAGCACCAGCACCAGGGTCAGGTCGGTGAAGATGAAGCAGCGCGGCTGATGCCGGGCCAGTGGCACGGCGAAATGCGGCGTGTTCAGCACCGGCACCAGCACCTGCCAGAAATGGTCCGCCCAGTCGTGCCCATGCAGGCGCACCATGTCGCAGATGTTGGCCAGCTCCAGGGTGATGAGCGTGTTGGGGGTGTCTGGTGACACGCTGAGCAGACTGTCCAGGTATTCGCGCAGGGCCCTGCGGTTGGGCAGGCCGGTCAGTGGGTCGATCCGCGCCAGATGAAGTTGCCGGGCCACGGCCGCGCGTTCGCGTGCTTCGCGGCGCAGCAGCACCAGCAGACAGCCCAGGATCAGCAGCGAAAGTCCCAGCCCTACGAATCGGGCGAGGGCGATGTTGCTGGCCTTCACCATAGGAATCAACCCCATTACGCCCAACAGCAATGCCGAACTCACACTGAGCACCATCTTCACGCCCCAGACAATGAGCAGATCGCGCAGAGCCAATTGCGTCATGTCCTTGCGCAGCAGCCACTGGTGCATCAGCATGCCGCCCAGCGCCAAGGCTCCCATGTCCACCGCCGCGGCATGGCCATCGGCAAGCCCGCCGAACAGCAGGCGCGCCGACAGGATGCAGGCCCAGCAAATGCCGCCGCCGATCCAGCCGCCGAACAGCCCGCCGAGAAACAGCAGATCGGTGTTGAGATAGGGACGCGACGGCAGGTTGATGAAGTGTGTGGACAAACCGATCAGCAAGAAACCGGAAACCCCCAGGGCCACGCCACAGCGCAGATCGAAGAAGCGCAGCAGGTGCTCGGCCCGCGGATTGAAGGTCAGCACCACGCTGAGAATGCCGATAACGGCGGCAGCCTGCAGCATCAGCAACGGGTAGCTGCTGATCGAACCGTTCCATATCTCGGGCAATTTCTCGAGCATGACGGGCTCGCTCCTTTGAATGCGGCGGATGCGGTCCGGCAAGCCGTTGGCCTCTGAATTCTTGTCTACCAAATATCCACAAAACCATGCCAATTAAGATACAAAACATACTTCAAAGCAATAAATTTTGTACACATTAATATCAATGCCGTACAGCCGTCCGATTAGATAGCGGCCCAGGCCATCGCCTCTATGCTTTTGATAGCGCACCGCGCCATTAAAATGGCACCGGAAGACGGACTCCGCTTCCGCTCTTTGCTTGACTCCTCCGGCGCTATCCAGGCCCGCCCGCACCACTCTCGGCAACACACACCCATGGCCATCCAATGGTTCCCCGGTCACATGCATGTGACGAAGAAAGCCGTCATCGACCGCGTGAAGGAAACCGACGTGGTGATCGAGCTGCTCGATGCGCGCCTGCCCGGCTCCAGCGCCAACCCGATGCTGGCCGAGCTCACGCAGGGCAAGCCGGCGCTGAAGCTGCTGAACAAGCAAGACCTGGCCGACCCGGTCCGCACCGCGCTGTGGCTCGCCCACTACAACGCACTGCCCGAGACCCGGGCCATCGCGCTCGACGCCAGCGAAACCGCGCCGGCGCAGCGCCTGGTGCAGGCCTGCCATGCGCTGGCGCCCAACCGCGGCGGCATGGCCAAGCCGATGCGGGTGCTGGTCTGCGGCATCCCCAACGTGGGCAAGTCCACACTCATCAACACGCTGAAGGGCAAACGCGCGGCCAAGACCGGCGACGAGGCCGGCATCACCCGGCTGGAGCAGCGCATCACCATCGCCGACGACTTCTACCTCTATGACACACCCGGCATGCTCTGGCCGCGCATCATCGTGCCGCAAAGCGGCTACCACCTGGCCGCCAGCGGCGCGGTGGGGCGCAACGCCTACGAGGAAGAAGAAGTGGCGCAGGAACTGCTGGCGGTGCTGCGCCGCGGCTATTTCGGCCTGCTGCAGGCGCGCTACAAGCTGGGTGCGGCCGAGGCCTTCGAGGGCCAGGACGACGAGGCGCTGCTGGCCGAAATCGGCCGCAAGCGCGGCACCCTGCTCGGCGGCGGCCGGGTCAACCTGCAGAAGGCGGCCGAAATCGTGATCTACGAATTCCGCGCCGGCACGTTGGGCCGCATCACACTGGAAACCCCGGAAGAATTCGGCCAGTGGCTGGCCGCCGGCCAGCAGGCCGATGCCGAACGCCAGGCCAAGAAAGACCGGCGCAAGCAGCGCGGACGCGGCGCCGAGGCCGCAGCCCCAGCGGCCGACGCGGAAGAAGGCACACCCGACTGAACGCCCCCGGCGCTTACAAACACTTGCGCCGGGTCATTGACATACCCTTTGCGCGGTTTCCCCAGCCGTACTACGCCCCATGCGGGGCTTTCAGGCGCACACTGGGGCTTCGTGCCATCACCCGGTGGCCGTCGTCCGCCGCGCGGCCCGTGCGGCCAATCCCTGAAAGGAGACCTATGCAGATCCAAGTCAACACCAGCAACGGCATCGAGAACAAGGAAACGCTGGAGCGTTGGGCCCGGGCCGAACTGACCGAAACCCTGAGCCACTTCAAGGGCGAGCTGACCCGGGTGGAGGTGCACATCAGCGACGAAAATGGCGACAAATCGGGCGGCGGCGACAAACGCTGCGCCATGGAGGCCCGCCTCACCCATCACCAGCCGGTGGCCGTAACCCACCACGGCGCCACCCAGGACGAGGCCTTTCGCGGCGCCAGCGGCAAGCTCAAGCGTTTGCTCGACAGCACGCTCGGCCGCTTGAAGGACCACCGCGACCACGGGTCGATCCGCAAGGACGGCACGCTGGTACCTGAACCCAAGCTTTGATCCGAAAAGGCCGCGCCAGGCGGCCAGGTGCTCAGCCCAGGCTGCGCACCTTCTCCATCAATTTCGCGAACACCGAAGGCGACACGAATTTGTCGACCTCGCCGCCGAGCACCGCGATCTCGCGCACAAAGGTGCTCGACACGAACTGGTACTTGTCGCTCGGCGTGAGGAACACGGTTTCCACGTCGGGCATGAGCGTGCGGTTCATGCCGGCGAGCTGGAACTCGTAGTCGAAATCGGTCACCGCGCGCAGCCCGCGCACCATGGCCTTGGCGCTGCGCGCGACCACGAAGTCGCGCAGCAGGCCGGAAAAGCTTTCGACGGTGACCTGCGGGTAGTCCTTCACCGCCTCACGCGCCATCTCGATGCGTTCCTCCAGCGAGAACATGGCTTTCTTGTGGTGGCCCGCGGCCACGGCGACGATCACCCGGTCGAAGAGCTGGGTGGCGCGCCGCACCACGTCTTCATGGCCCAGGGTCATCGGGTCGAAGGTGCCGGGGTAGACGGCGATGATCTTGAGCGGCATGGCGTTGGTCCTCGTTTGCGCCGGATTATGCGGCCGGCACCGTACGCCGCAGCAGGTGCGCATGCACGGCGCCCGCCTTCAGGTAGCGGTGCACGGCCAGGCCGATCTCGGCCAGGGCCTCGTCGGGCCAGCGCTGGCCGGCCTCCAGGTAGACCTGGCCATCGGGCTTGATGGCCGCATGCGCCGCACGCAAGGCGGTCTCGTACACCCCGGCCTCGAAGGGCGGGTCGAGGAACACCAGGTCCTGGCTGCCGGCGGCCACCTGGCGCAACGCGCCGACGCCGTCGCCGCGCCGCACCTGCACCACAGTCGCCGCAAGCTTCTTCTGCAGCGCCATGAGTTGCGAGACCAGGACGCCGTCCTGCTCGACCAGCATCACCTCGGCCGCGCCGCGCGAGGCGGCTTCGAAGCCGAGCGCGCCAGTGCCGGCGAAGGCGTCCACGCAGCGCCAGCCGCCCAGGTCCTGGCCGAGCCAGTTGAACAGGGTTTCGCGCACGCGGTCGGGTGTGGGGCGCAGGCCGGGCTTGTCGGCCACGGGCAGCTTGGTGCGCTTCCACTGGCCGCCGATGAGGCGGATCTCGCCCGGCGGCGTGGTGTGGCGTTTGACCGCAATGGGTTTCTTTTTGGCCTGTGGCCGGTCGGATCGGGGGGCTGTCGTCATGGCCTGAGCTTAATGCACGCGGCGATCGCGCTCAGGAAGCGCCACCCACCACCACCGTCACCATCTTCTCCGGCTGCAGCTTGCGCGCGAAGGCGGCCTTCACGTCGGCCACCGTGATCTTGCCGACGCGCTGCGTCCAGCTGTCGAGATAGTCCAGCGGCAACTGGTTCCAGGCGATGTTGGCCACGTTGTCGAGCAGCTTACGGTTGCTGTCGATGCGCAGCGCGAAGCCGCCGATCAGGTTGTCCTTGGCGGCCTGCAGTTCGGCTTCGGTCGGGCCTTCGGCCACGAACCGGGCCAGCACCTCGCGCGACACCTGCACGGCCTGGGCCGCCTGGTCGGGCCGGGTCTGCAGGCCGATGGTGAAGGCCCCGGCATGCAGGCCCGGCGCGAAGTAGCTGTAGATGCTGTAGCTCAGGCCGCGTTTCTCGCGCACTTCGGTCGTGAGGCGCGAGACGAAACCGCCGCCGCCCAGGATGTAGTTGCCCACGGTCAGCGCAAAGAAGTCCGGGTCGTTGCGCTTGAAGCCGGGCTGGCCGATGAACACATGGGCCTGGGCCGAGGCGAACGGGATACGGATCTCGCGTGCGGCCGCGAGCGGCACCACCTCGGCCACCGGCGGCAGCGGCGCACACGCCTCGGCGGCGGGAATACGCGACAGCAGGGTGCGCACCAGCGCATCGGCCTGGGCCTTGTCGACCGCCCCCACCAGACTGACCGTGGCGCGGCACGGCAGCACCATGCGGCTGTAGAAGGCCTGCATGTCGCCGGTCTGGATGTGTTCCAGCGTGGCCTGGGTCAGCTCCTGACCGTAAGGGTGGTCGCCATACACCGCGCCCTGGAAGGCACGGCCGGCGATGGTGGCCGGCTTGGTGTCGGCCTCTTTCAGCGCGGCGGCGATGCGCTGACGTTCACGCTGCCACAGATCGGGCGCGAAGGCCGGCTCGCCGAGCTGGCGCGCGGCCAGGCGCACGGCCTTGTCCAGCAGGTCGGGATAGGTGAGCGTGCGCAGCGAAAAGCTCATGCGGTCGTCGCCCGCACCGGCGCCGAACGAAGCGCCGAGATCGACCCAGGCCTCGCTCCAGGCATTCTGGTCGAGCGCCGGCTCGCTGCCGCGCGCCAGCACGCCCTTGTTGCTCATGCCCGCGGCGAGGCCGGCCAGGCCGGCCTGCGCCGCCGGATCGCGCCGGCCGCCGGCGTCGAAATCGATCTGCACGTCGAGCATGGGAATGGCCGGGCTTTCCACGAGGAAGACACGGGCGCCGCTGGGCTGGGTCCACTGCTGGATTGGAATCGCCGCCCAGGCCGGCACGAAGAAGAAACCCGTGGCGCAAGTCAAGGCGGCCACGGCAAATTTTCGAAAATGGGTCATGGGATGAAGCTTTTAGTGCCGCGCGCCGGGCGGTGGCGTGCGGGGTTTGCGGTTGGGGTCCACGGGCTGCGGGCGCAGCACGCCCACGGTGAGCTGGTCGTCGCCAAAATATTTCGCCGCCACGGCCTGCACCTGGGCGGCGGTCACCTCGCGCAGGCGGGCGATGATGCGGTCGCCGGCATCGATCGGCAGGCCTTGCACCCAGTTGCTGCCAAGTTCGCGCGCCTGGCCCATCACCGAGTCGAGCTTGTAGACCTCGCTCGACACCCACTGCGTCTTCACCCGCTGCAGCTCGGCCTCGGACACACCTTCGCGGGCGATGCGCGCCACCTGCTCGCGCAAGGCCGCCTCTACCTGCTCCGGCGTCTTGCCGGCGGCGGGCACGCCATCGAGCGTGAACAGCTGCGGGCCGCGGCCCAGCAGGCCGTTGCCGGCGCCAGCGCTGTCGGCCACCCGGCCGTCGCCCTGCGTGAGCGCGCGGTCCAGCCGGGCGCCGGGGTAGCCGTCGAGCACCTCGGCCAGGATGGTGAGGGCCAGCGCATCGTTGCTGTCGGCATCGGTGGCGTCGATCCCGGCAAAGGACGGCACGCGGAAAGCCAACGCCACATAGGCCTGCTCGGCCGGGGCCTTGAAGTCGATGCGGCGGATGCCGGTCTGCGCCGGCTCCACCCGGGGCTTGCGCGGCGGCAGCGGGCGGGCAGGGATGGCGCCATAGTATTTTTCGACAAGACGCCTGGCCTCGGCCACGTCCACGTCGCCGGCCACCACCACCGCGGCGTTGCCGGGCACATACCAGGTGCGCCAGAAATTGCGCACGTCGTCGGGCGTCATGGCGTCGAGGTCGCTCATCCAGCCGACCACCGGGCGGTGGTAGGGCGAGGCCATGAAGACCGCGGCGTTCAGTGCCTCGTAGAGCTGGGCCCGCGGCGCGTCTTCGGTGCGCATGCGCCGCTCTTCCTTGACCACCTCGATCTCCTTCTTGAATTCTTCGTCCGGCCACTGGTTGTGGGCGAAGCGGTCGGCCTCCAGCCGGATCACGTCCTCCAGCCGGCCAGACGGGATCTGCTGGTAGAAGCCGGTGTAGTCGCGCGTGGTGAAGGCGTTCTCACGCCCGCCGAGCGCCGCCACCTGGCGCGAGAACGCGCCGGGCTTGAGCCTGGCCGAGCCCTTGAACATCATGTGTTCCAGCGCATGGGCCACGCCCGAGGTGCCATCGACCTCGTCCGTCGCGCCCACCCGCACCCACAGCATGTTCACCGCCGTGGGGGCGCGCCGGTCGGGTTTGATGATGACGGCGAGGCCGTTGGGCAGGGTGAACTGGGTGGCTTCGGCGGACGCCGTGGGCGTTGACTGTGCATTCGCCAGCAGGCTGAAGCACAAACAAAGCAAAGGACAAAGCAGGACGGGAAACAGGGTGGTTGGGCGTTTCATAGAATCGTTGATTCTAAGAACGCACCAAATGTTCAGCTTTTTCAAGAAAAAACCGCCTCAGCCAGAAGTTGCCGCGCCCACGCCGCAGCCCGCATCCCCAGTTTTCGAGGCGGAAGTCCCGCCAACACCCGCAGCCACGACAGCAGCAGAACCCGATCCGGCCCTGCTGCCGGCCGAGAAGGCCGGCAGCTTTGGCTGGCTGCGCAATCCTTTTGGGGCCAAGCCGCCAGCCGAGCCCGCAGTTGAGCCCTCCCCGCCGGCGCCCCAGGTCGCCGTACCGATCCCCGAGCCTGAACCAGCCCCGGCGCTGGCCGTGGCCGTGGCCGAGCCTGAGCCCACCCGCAAGGGCTGGCTCGACAAACTCAAGGCCGGCCTGCGCAAGACCGGCTCCAGCATCGCCACCGTCTTCACCGGCACCCAGATCGACGACGCGCTGTATGAGGAACTCGAAGACGCGCTGCTGATGGCCGACACCGGCGTCAAGGCCACCCAGCACCTGCTGACCGACCTGAAGCGTCGCGTCAAGGAACAGAAGGCCGCCGACCCGGCCGCCGTGAAGGCACTGCTGGCCGACGCGCTGACCGACCTGCTGGCGCCGCTGCAGAAGTCGCTGGTGATCGGCCAGTACACGCCGACGGTGATCATGGTCACCGGTGTCAACGGCGCCGGCAAGACCACCTCGATCGGCAAACTCACCCGCCACCTGGCCAACGAAGGCGCGAGTGTGCTGCTGGCCGCGGCCGACACCTTCCGCGCCGCCGCGCGTGAACAGCTTGGCATCTGGGCCGACCGCAACACGGTGGAAATCATCAGCCAGGAAGGCGGCGACCCGGCCGCGGTGAGCTTCGACGCGGTGAGCGCCGGCAAGGCACGCGGCAAGGACGTGGTGCTGGTCGACACCGCCGGCCGGCTGCCGACCCAGCTGCACCTGATGGAAGAACTGAAGAAGATCCGCCGCGTGGTGCAGAAGGCCGACGCCACCGCGCCGCACGAAGTACTGCTGGTGATCGACGGCAACACCGGCCAGAACGCGCTGGCCCAGGTCCGCGCCTTCGACGACGCCATCGGCCTCACCGGCCTCGTCGTCACCAAGCTGGACGGCACGGCCAAGGGCGGCGTGCTGGCGGCCATCGCCCAGGAGCGGCCGATCCCCGTCTACTTCATTGGCGTGGGCGAAAAGCTCGAAGACCTGGAAACCTTCGACGCCCGCGAATTCGCGCAGGCGCTACTGACCTGACACTGTTCAACCGGCGGGCGGGCGCTTGTCGCAGGCACCGGTGAACAGCAGCTTGCCGTCCAGACCGACCAGCCGGGCCTCGCGCCCACGGCGGTCGACCACCCACTGCGCGGCGCTGCCGAACACCACCGTGCCGTCGGTCACATAACCCGAGCTGAGCCACTGGTGGTTCACCGCCACCGCGTCCTCGCTGTCGCTGAAACGGATCTCCACGCCGCGCCGCACTTCGCGGCTGCCGTCGGACTGCAGGTCGCAGTACAGCGTTTGCATGTCGGGCGGGCCTCCCTGCTCCAGGCTTCTTTTGGCGAGCACCACGGCCCGGCCTGGCTGGCTGCTGGCCATGCAGGCGAAGTCGGCCACCATCCAGGTGCCATCGAGCATGTGCACCGGGTTGAAAGCCAGCCCCGCCACATTGATCGCACCGGCGCGACGCTGCGGCGGCAGCACCGGCGCATCGGGCGACAGCGAGGCCGAAGGCAGGGTCGAAGCCAGCGTGGCGATGCGCAGCGGGTTCTGGCAGTCGGCCACGAAATCGGCCCGCCCGGCAATCGGGCTCGGCTGGCGCATGTTGATCAGGAAATAACTGCCCACCACATAGCGGCGGTCGATGACCTCGAGCGAGATGGTGTCAACACCGATCAACACATCGTCGATGCGCTGCACCATCTGGAAGTCTTTGGCCACTGGCTCGGGTGCGGACTGTGCAAGTGTCAAGCTGCTACAGAGCGCGGCGAGGAGGCCAGGGAGCGTGGAACGGATCGGGTGCATGGCATCCAAGGATGAGGTCGGCCGCAGTTTACCTGCCGGGCCACGCGACCTCGTCTCCAAATGCAACTCAGGCAGCCTGCGCCAAGCACCTCTCGCCAAACCCTTCACCAAGCCCCTCATAAGCCCGCCGCGCCAGCGCCTGGGCCAGCACCCAGGCCGGGTCCATCAGCCGCAGTTGCGGATGGCCAGCCACCTCGGGCAGGGCCAGCGGGATCTCGGTGCAGCCGAGGATCAATGTGGACAGGCCATGCCGTTCGGCCAGTTGCCGTGCCACGGGTTCGAAACAACTGCGCGCGAGCGCCAGGTCGTTGACCTTCACCCCCTGGTAGATGCCGTGCATCAGCCGTTCGCGCTCGGCCTCGGTCGGCACATGGCAGACGATGCCGGCCTCGCGCAGCACGCTGTCGTACAGCCCGGCGCGGTAGGTGCCGGCCGTGGCCAGCAGACCGACTTCATGCACGCCCTGCGCGCGCAGGGCCTGCGCAACCTCATGGGCCACGTGCAGCACCTCGATCTGCGGAAACCGCTGTTGCAGCAGGCCGTGCCAGGCATGTGCGGTGTTGCAGGCCACGGCCACCGTGGTGGCGCCCAGTGCCGCGAGTTTGCCCAGGGCCTGCAGCATCGGATCGAGCGGCTGGTGCGCGCCCGGCATCGCGGCCCGGGGCGCAGAAAGCGCGGCGCTGCGGTCGGGCACCGGCACCTGGGCCAGCCAGTGCTCGGGAAACGACTGGTCGGACACCGGCAGCCCCCGCCCCTGCAGTTGCGCCGCGCAGGCCTGCACGAACAGCCGCGCGAAATCCGCGCCCGCCGCCGGGCCCATGCCGCCGAGGATGCCGACCACGCCGGGGGATTTCATCACTGGTGCTCCGCTCACATCGCTGGCTTGTCGCTCAGAGCCTTCAAGTTTTCCTTGAGTTGCGCGCTCATCGGCAGGTTCAGGTTGATGTTCTTCGGCGGGATCGGCGACATGAACCACTTGGTGTAGAGCTTCTCGAACTCGCCCGACTTCATCATGGCCGAAATCACGCCGTCGACCAGCGCCTTGAAGGCCGGGTCGTCCTTGCGCAGCATGCAGGCATAGGGCTCGACCTGCAGCGAATCACCCACCACGTCGAGCGAGGCCGGTTCCTTCGAATTGGCCTTCAGGCCGAACAGCAGGATGTCGTCCATCGCAAAGGCCACGGCGCGGCCGCCTTCGACCATCAGCAGCGAATCGTCGTGGTCCTTGCCCAGCACGATGTTCATGCCGAGGCTGTGGTCGGTGTTGTACTTGCGGATCACCTGGGCGTTGGTGGTGCCGGTGGTGCTGGCCACGGTCTTGCCGGCCAGGTCGGCGTAGTTCTTGATGTTGGAAGACTTCTTCACCAGGAGCCGCGTGCCGGTGTAGAAATGGTTGACGGCAAAGGCCACGTCTTGCCCGCGCGTGGCGTTGTTGGTGGTGGAGCCGCATTCCAGATCGATGGTGCCGTTGACCAGCAGCGGGATGCGGTTTTGCGAGGTGACCGGCATGCTGGCCACTTCGAGGCCGGGCTTGTTGACCTTCTTCTTCACCGCGTCGACGATGGCGGCGGTCAGGTCGGCCGAGAAACCAACCGCGCTGCCGGCACCGGCGAGGTAGCTGAAAGGCACCGACGACTCGCGGTAGGCCACGGTGATCTTGTTGCTCTCGGTCACTTTCGAGAGTGTGTCGGCATGGGCGCTGGCCAACAGTGCGCAAGCCAGCAAAGAGGCGGTGGTCACGACGCGGAATTTCATGCAAGTCCTTTCGGTGCGGTTGGGGGAATGATCAAAAAACGCCTGGCCAGTGTAGGCAGAGCTTTCCTGGCTTGGAAATTCATTTTGAGGGACAACCCATGCCTAAAACTCATGGGTACAACACACCACGATACATCGCAACCCATGAGCTTCCATCATGGGCGGCGATGCTTTTTGCATTGTTCAAAAACCGCCGCCCCACGTAGAGTCGCGGGCATCAAGGGAGAAAACGAAGATGCAGGTCTGCGTGATGGGTGCCGGAATCGTCGGCCTGGCCACGGCCTACCGCCTGAGCGAGGCGGGCTGGGACGTGACGGTGATCGACCGCGCCGCGCCGGGCGGCGGCGCCAGTGGCGGCAACGGCGCGCAGCTGAGTTATTCCTACGTGCAGCCGCTGGCCGATCCATCGATCTGGGGCCAGTTGCCCAAGCTGCTGTTCTCGAAGTCGTCCCCGCTGAAACTGAGCCCGCAGCTCGATCCGCAGCAGTGGCGCTGGGGCCTGCAGTTCCTCGCGGCCTGCAATGCAGACACCTCGCGCAGCACCACGGTGGCGCTGCTGGCCCTGGCCGCGCGCAGCCGCCTGGGCTTCGAGCACATGATGCAGCGCGAGGCCCTGGACTGTGATTTCAGCGCCACCGGCAAGCTGGTGCTGTACGGTGCCGAGGCCTCTTTCCAGGCGGCACGGCGGCAGCTCGTGCTGCAACAGTCGCTGGGCGTGTCGCAGCGCGCGGTGGACGCCGCCGAATGTGTGGCCATCGAGCCGGCGCTGCAGCACTACCAAGCTCAGATCGCTGGCGCCATCTACACGCCGAGCGAATGCGCGGCCGATTGCCTGAAGACCTGCGCCGGCCTGGTCGAGGTGCTGCGCAAGCGCGGCGTGCGCTTCCTGCTTGGCACCAGCATCGAAGGCTTCGTGCGGCATGGCGACCAGCTCGCCGCCCTGCGCACCAGCTGCGGCGAGGTGAGGGCCGACCGCTTCGTGATGGCGCTCGGCGCGTTTTCGCCCCAGCTTGCGCGTTCGCTCGGCATCAGCCTGCCGGTCTACCCGCTCAAGGGCTACAGCATCACCGTGCCCACCGATCTTGCCGCCGCCGACGCGCCCCGGGTCAGCGTGACCGACAGCGCGCGCAAGGTGGTGTTCGCCCGCATCGGCGAACGGCTGCGCGTGGCCGGCATGGCCGAACTCGTGGGTTACGACGACGCCATTCCGGACAGCCGCATCGCCTCGCTCGTGGCCTCGACGAAAGCCCTGTTCCCCACCTGCAGCAGCTTCGCCGAGCTCCACCCCTGGACCGGCATGCGCCCGGCCACGCCGACCGGCCTGCCCATCGTCGGCCGGCTGCCACGCGCGCCGCATAACCTGGTGTTCAACACCGGCCACGGCGCGCTGGGCTTCACGCTGGCTTTTGGTACCGCCGAAGCGGTGGCAGAAAATCTGGGCCGGGCCATTTCTCGGCCGCAAAAAACGACCGCGCGCTGACTCTCGTGTGACCTTCGCCGCATCGCGCCGTGGCCGGTTAGCGAAGGGTAGGTGATCTGAAGTTCGGTACCGGGCTGCTTCTGCACTTCATGACAGAAGACTGCCTGTGCGCTGGTATCCGTGATCGTCGCCCCAGAGTGTGTGGCGCTGCGACCAGTCATGGGTCTTGTCCCACAGTTCCAACACCTTCATGGCTTCGCCCTTGAACGTTGCGTCCATTTCGGGTGTGGCCATGTGGACGCTCAGTTCCAGGCGATGCCCAGAAGGGTCGAAGAAGTAGATCGACAGCAGGAAGTCGTCATGGTTCGTGGGGCCAAGCACCTCGACGCCCTGTGCCACAAGATCGGCCTTCGCCTTCAACAGCGTCTCTTGGTCCTTGACGCGAAAGGCAAAGTGCTGGATCCACCCCGGCGTCTCTGGGTCCCGCCCGGAAGGCTCACCCTTGTCGAGAGGGCATTCGAAGAACGCGATGCAACTGCCATCTTCCATCTGAAAGAAGATGTGGATGTGCGGGCTGTATTGGCCGGTCGACGGCACGTTGTCCTCACCCATCGCGTGGATGAACTTCAACCCGAGAACCTTCGTGTAGAAATCGACCGTTTTGCGCGCGTCCTTGCAGCGAAATGCTGCGTGATGGAGACTCTTGATCAGCATATGAACTCCTGGAAAGGCGCCTGGCGGCGCTGGGTGTTTGATTGCGCTTTGGGAACAATCCCCGGGAAGGTGTGGGCTCTCCACTTTCGACCTTGCCTCAACGATCGAGCTGAACACCGCTGCGCGCGATCACGCTGCGCCAGCGGGCTATGTCGTTCTGGACCATTTCTCCCATTGCCTCGGGTGTGCTGTACGCAGGCTCACTGCCCAGCGTTGCCAGCGTTTTTTGCACTTCCGGGCTCTGCAGCAACTTGCGCACATGGGCATTCAGGCTGCGGATGATCGCGTCAGGCGTTCCCGCCGGCGCCGCAAGCCCCAGCCACGAACGCACCTCGAAGCCGGGCAGTGTGTTTGCGACCGGCGGCACACCCGGCAGCGATGGCCAAGGCGCGGCACTGGTGACCGCCAGAGCCCGCAAACGCCCGGATCGGACGTGCGGAGTAGCCACCGTGGGTGTGTCGATGAGGACGTCCACTTCACCAGCAATCACCGATTGCACGGGCGCGCCTCCGCCGCGATACGGGATATGCAGCAGTTGCGCGCCCGCCGAACCGCCGAGCAGTTCGCCGACCAGATGTTGCGTGGAGCCCACCCCCACGGATGTGAAGCTCACCTTGTTGGTTCCGTTCCGGGCCATGTCGATCAGTTGACCAAGCGTCTTTGCCGGATGCTCCGCACGCACCGCGATGACGAAAGGAAAAGAAGTCACCGTCGAAACGAAGGCGAAGTCCTTCACGGGATCGTATGGCAGGCTTTTGCGCATCGCCGCCGACACCGTGTGTGCGCCGGTCAGCATCACCAGGCTGTGTCCGTCCGCTGTCGCCTTCGCCACGAAGCTGGTCGCGAGCATTCCGCCCGCTCCACTCTTGATGTCGACCGTCACGGGCTGGTGCATCAGGTCCTGCAACCTGTGCGCGACCAGCCGCGCAACAACGTCGGCGTTGCCGCCCGGACCGAACCCATGAATCAGCAGCACGGGGCGCGAAGGATATGCGGCTTGCGCCAGGGTCCACGGGGATGTGAGGGCGGCCAGGATTCCGAGTAGCGCCCGGCGATTCAAGGCCAGCCCCTCGGCCTCGTACAACGCCAGGTATTCGCGCCACTTGCCAGGGTGGGTGGGGTAGGTTCGTTCTTCGATAAGCATTGTTCAATCCTTGTACAGACCTTCATGCGGGCAGTACGGTGGCTCGGCACTCGCCGAGGCCGATCCGTGTGACACCGGGTCGCTCGCAGAAACCTCGCATCACCACCTCGTCACCATCTTCAAGGAAACGCCTGGTTTCACCCGAAGGAAGTTCGAGTGCATGCGAGCCGCCCGCCGTGATTTCGAGAAGACTGCCCAGGGCAGTCGGCGCATCGCCGGAGATCGTTCCGGAGCCGAGCAGATCGCCCGTGTCCAGGGCACTGCCGTTGCTCGTGTGATGTGCCACCATCTGGCCGATCGTCCAGTAGAGGCTGGCCGAACCGGACCGCGACAGATGCAGCGATGGCAGCCCGCGCTTGCGCATTTCGGCACTTCGCAAAAACGCGTCGATGTGGACTGAAACGCCGCCGTTCAGCTGATCCGCCGGGTCATGCAGGTAGGGCAAGGGCGCAGGGTCGTCCGTTGGCCGCGGGAACGCACGGGTGCGAAACGGCGCAAGCGCCTCGGCTGTCACGACCCATGGAGAAACACTGGTTGCGAAGCTCTTCGCAAGAAAGGGCCCCAGCGGCTGGTATTCCCAGGCCTGGATATCGCGCGCCGACCAGTCGTTCAAGAGGCTGACGCCGAAAACATGCTCCCAGGCCCGCCCCACGGCTACCGGCTCTCCGCGCTTCGTGGCCGCCCCGACATAGACGCCCAGCTCCACCTCGTAGTCCAGCCGGGCGCTGGCAGCAAACACCGGTGGCCCTTCTCCCGGAGCCTTGATCTGGCCTCGGGGCCTGCGCACGCCGCCTGGCAACTGCGCGTTGATCTGCCCACCGATCTGCACACTGTTGGCCCGACCGTTGTACGCGATCGGGACGTACTTGTAGTTCGGCAACAGAGGGTGGTCGGGACGGAACAGCCGGCCTGCGTTGGTTGCGTGCTGGACCGATGCGAAGAAGTCCGTGAAGCCGCCGATTCGCACCGGCAAGGCAAGCTCCGCCGCAGCAAGCGGCACCAGCGCCGAGGCCACGGCCTCGCGCTGGGCCGCAGGCGCTTCACCTGCGCACAGCAGCCGGGACAACTGCGCCCGCAAAGCAGATGGCGCCTCCGGGCCCAGAGCCATGAGCGCATTGATTGCGCTCCCCGCGCACGCACGTGCCGCCGCCGCGGCCGTGCCGGTAAAAAGTCCTTGCAAGTGCGACACGTCCACGACGCTGTCGCCGAGTGCAACGCCACAGCGGAACCCATCGCCGCTGCCTGCCCGCCGGAACACGCCGAATGGAAGGTTTTGTATGGGGAAGTCAGTGCCTTCGACATTCGCCGCGGCCAGCCAACTGCGCAGTTGCGGATCATGTGTCGCGTTCAGTTCGCTCGGTGCACTCACAGGCTGTGCCCCCCGTCGACGATGATGCGTGTGCCCGTCGCGGTTTTCAGGTGGGTGGCGCATCCGACCACCGCCAATGCGACGTCCTCTGCCGTGACGATGCGACCCAGCGGCGTCTGCGCAGCTTTCTTTTCAAGCTCGCTTCGGCTGCGGCCCGCCACAAAGCCCGTGTCCACTGCAGCCGGTGAGACGCATACAAACCGCACGGAGGGCCCAAATGCGCGCGCTAGCGACAAGGTCATGGTGTCGAGCGCCGCCTTTGCTGCGCAGTAGGCGATGTTGCTCCCCAGGCCTGTGATGGCTGAGATGGATGAGACATTCACCACCAAGCCCCGCCCCGATGCTTGCAGCAGAGGCAGCAGCGCGCGGGTGATCGCATAAGGCCCACCGGCGTTCGCCGCCAGGATCGCGTTGAACATTGCCGGCGACAACGCGTCGACGTCGGCATGAGGAATGCGCTGGGTATAACCGGCGGAGTTCACGAGAATGTCGACACCGCCCACCGTTTCCTTCAGTTGGCGCGGCAAGGCCGCGTGGCTGGCTTCGCTCTCCAGCGGTATGCAAACTGCCAGATGGCCACGCCCTGGCAACTCACGCAGCAAGGCCTGCGCGCGCTCTTCGCCACGGTAATAGCCAACCACCACGGAGGCCCCCTCCCCGGCCAGCAGCTTCGCGCACGCGGCGCCGATACCGCTGCTGCCGCCGGTAACGACCGCCACTTGGCCAGATAACTTCAAATTGTTCATTAATCGAACTCAACCTTCGCTGCATTGCATGCTGTGCTGGACCCGGTTTCGCCGTACCGTCACAATTCATGTTCACATGTCACAGTACCGATGGCGAAACGGGAATGCGTTCATTGTTCGCCAATCGGTTCCCCGAAGCATCCACTTTGTCCACTAGCCGAACATGCCTTCTTCTTCCGATGCCGGATCACTCAAGCGAGGCGTTTTGCTGCTTCGGCTGCTGGCGACCGGCGGTTCCCGCGGGCTGCCGCTGACCGACATGGCGACCAAGAGCGGGTTGCCACACCCGTCGGTGCATCGCGTGCTCAAGCAACTGATGGCGGAGCGCATGGTCGAGCACAACCCCGAGACACACCGTTACCGGCTGGGGCCGCTGGTGTTTGAACTCGGCCTGGCTGGTTCGACCATGTTTGATATCCGCGACCTGTGCCAACCGTCGATGCAAGCCCTGGCACTGTCCACCACCGACACCATCTATCTCATCGCCCGCAGCGGCTTTGATGCAGTCTGCGTACACCGGCTGGAGGGCTCATTCCCCATCCGCACCTTGGTCCTTGACGTGGGTAGCCGGCGCCCGCTGGGCGTTGGAGCCGGCGGATTGGCCATACTGGCGGCCATCGAAGAAGACGAGCGCGGCGAAATCATCGCGCGTGTGGCGCCGAGCCTTCCGGCTTTCGGGGGACTTAGCGCGTCAAGTCTCGCAAAGGCTTGCGAGCAGGCACGCGACTACGGTGCCGGCGTCATCCAGGACACCGTGAACCTGGGTGTCAGCGCGATCGGCGTGGCGTTCCGCGACCCCATGGGGCAGCCCGTCGGCGCGCTGAGTGTGGCGGCGCTTTCACAGCGCATGACGAAGCAGCGAATCCAGGAGATCGCGCGGGCACTGAAGACGGAATGCCAAGAGCTTGAAAAACGACTGCGGGCCCACAAGCGTGGCACTTGGCGTGCCGGCAGCGCGCCAAATGCGTGATCGATGGGCTGACTCAAAAGGGCCGAGCCCATCTACATAAAACACGTCAAACGCAATGCGTCAAACCACCTCGGCCAGCGTCTGCTGCAGGCAGCGTACAAAAGCCCGCGCCGCCACCGACCCCGGCTTGCCCGCGGGCCGCAGCGCGTGGATGGGCACGGGAATCAGCGGATCGAGCACCAGCACGTCGACCCGCGCCAGGTCGGCCGAGGCGGCGGTGCAGGCGTCCACCAGGGCCACGCCCAGGCCGTGGTGCGCCAAGGCCAGCGCGGCGTGGTAGGTCTGCACCGTCAACGGAAACTGCAGGCCCACACCGGCCTCGCGGCAGGCCTGGTTCAGGCTGCGGCCCACCGGGTCGTGCACGTCCAGGCCGACCACCGGCGTTTTCGCCAGCTCGCTCAAGGCCACGCTGCCGCGCTTCACCACACGCGCCGGCAGCAGGCCCTTGGGCGCCACACACACGATGCGGGCCTCGGCCAGCGGCTCCTGCGCCAGCGCGGCATGGCCGGCCGAGCTGAACAGGAAGCCGATGTCGGCCTCCTGCAGCACCAGGGCCGAGACGATCTGCGGCGAATGCAGGGCCTTGATGCTGATCGGCACGTCGGGGTGCTTCAAGCGAAAGCGCTGGATGGCGCGCGGCAGCATCTCGAAACTCAGCGCCAGCACCGTCACCACCCGCAGCTCGGCCTCGCTCTGGCCCAGCTTCAGGTTGCCGGCCAGGCGCTGCACCTCGTCGAGCTGGGCGAACAGGCGCTCCACATGCGGCGCCAGCGTCAAGGCTTCGGGCGTGGGCACCAGCCGGCCCTTGGCGCGCTGAAACAACGCAAAACCCAGCTGCAGCTCGGCATGCTGCAGGATGCGGCTGACGGCGGGCTGGGTCACGTTGATCAGCCGCGCGGCGCCGCTCACGCTGCCGGTGAGCATGACGGCATTAAAAACCTCGATGTGTCGCAAACGCATGGTGACTCCGGCGCCACGGGGATCGGGCGCGATGCGCGTCAATATACGATGGCCGGGCGCCGCGGCCGCTTTACTTAAAATCACCGGTTCGGCTTTTTCAGGCCTCCTCGTTCCACCACCCCGCACACCTCACCGCCACCGCCATGACCCAACTGCTCGAAACCATCGAAATCGAAAGCGTGCCCAACCCCACCGCCGCCGTCATCTGGCTGCATGGCCTCGGCGCCAGCGGCGACGACTTCGCGGCCATCGTGCCCGAGCTCGACCTGCGCGGCTGCGCGCCGATCCGCTTCGTGTTTCCGCACGCGCCGACCATGCCGGTCACCATCAACAACGGTTATGTGATGCCGGCCTGGTACGACATCTTCGCCGCCGACCTGGTGCGGCGCGAAGACGCGGCCGGCATCCAGGCCTCGGCCCGCGCCATCGAGGCGCTGATCGCCAAGGAAGTGGCGCGCGGCATCGCCCCCGGGCACATCGTGCTGGCCGGCTTCTCGCAGGGCTGCGCCATGTCGCTGCACACCGGCCTGCGCCACCCGGCGCGGCTGGCCGGCATCATGGCGCTCTCGGGCTACCTGCCGCTGGCCGGCAGCGTCGCCGCCGAGCGCCACCCGGCCAACCAGCACACCCCCATCTACATGGCCCACGGCACGGTCGACCCGGTGGTGGTGCTGGCCCGCGCCGAAGACTCGCGCAAGGCGCTGGAAACCCTGGGCTACAAGGTGTTGTGGCACACCTATCCGATGCCGCACAGCGTGCACCCGCAGGAAGTGGCCGACATCAGCCGGTTCCTGCAGACCGTGCTGCCTCAGCAGCCTGTGAAGGCACCCAACGCATGATGCTCGGGATCGACTTCGGCACCTCCAATTCCGCGGTGGCCCTGGTCGGCGACGACGGGCTGCTGCGCAGCATTCCGCTGGACGCCGGCAACCCCTCGATGCCGACGGCGCTGTTCTTCTCCAATGAAACCGGCCAGGTCTTCTACGGCAGCGCGGCCATGCAGGCCTACCTGAGCGGCACCGACGGCCGCTTGATGCGCTCCATCAAGAGCCTGCTGGGTTCGAGCCTGATGGACGAGCAGACCCTGGTCAACGGCCAGCTCACCAGCCTGTTCGAGGTGGTGGTGCTGTTCTTCAAGGAACTCAAGCGCCGCTCGGAACAGCACCTGGGCCATGCGGTGCGGCATGCCATGCTCGGCCGGCCGGTGCACTTTGTCGACGACGACATCAGCCGCGACGCACTGGCCCAGGCCACGCTCGGCAAGGCGGCGCTGGCCGCGGGGTTCGAAAGCGTTGACTTCCAGCTGGAGCCGATCGCCGCGGCCTTCGACTTCGAGCGCCGCGTGACGACCGACACCACGGTGCTGGTGGTCGACATCGGCGGCGGCACCTCCGACTTCACCGTGGTGCGCGTCGGCCCGGGCCGGCATGCCCATGCCGACCGCGGCCAGGACCTGCTGGCCACCACCGGCGTGCACATCGGCGGCACCGACTTCGACCGCGCGCTGCACCTGCGCCATGCAATGCCGCTGCTCGGCCTCGGCCATATGGGCCCGAGCGGGCGCGAAGTGCCGTCGTCGGTGTTCTTCAACCTCGCGACCTGGCACCTGATCCAGCAGACCTATGGCCGCAAGGCCCTGGCGCACACGGCCGCGCTGCGCAGCGACTATGCCGACCGCCAACTGCACAGCCGGCTGATGCAGGTGCTGGAAGAACACCTGGGCCACCAGTTGCTCGCGGCCACCGAAGCCGCGAAGATCGATTGTTCGGTCTCGGGCCAGGGCGCCAGCATCGACCTGGCTGGCATCGAGGCCGCGCTGGCCGTGCCGGTGTCGCCCGAAGGCATGCACGAAGTGCTGCGCGGCCAGCTCGACAGCATCGTGGCCTGTGCCCGCGAATGTGTGGCCGCCGCCGGCGTGCGCCGGCCCGACACGATGTACCTCACCGGTGGCTCCTCGGCACTGGCACCGCTGCAAGCCGCCCTGCAGCTGGCCTTCCCCGGCACGGCCATGGCCATCGGCGACCGTTTCGGCAGCGTGGCGGCCGGGCTGGCCTATGGCGGCTCGGTGCTGCGCCAGGCCCATGCGGCGGCCGGACAGCCGGCAGCTCGGGTGACGGCCGAAGCCTGAGTTGCTTCCGGGTTGCTTCTGAGTTACTTGCTGGCGGGCTTGCTCGGCGTTGGCGCCATCGCCTGGTTCACGCGCTGAGACACCGACTGCTCCAGCACCTTGACCTTGGGCTCGATCGTGCCCCGGGTTTCGCTCACGAGTTTTTCCGTCAGCGTCTTCTGGATCTCTTGGTTCATCTGCGCCAGCTTGCGTTGCACCGGCGACTCAAGAAAGGCGATGAGCTGCTTCAGCTCGTCTTCGGAGAACTTCTCTTCGAGAATCGGACCGATGATCGCCGGCACCAGCTTGGCCGCGCTCGCGCGCAACACCGGCACGCTTTCGTCGACGTATTTCTTCACGTCGCCCTGAATGTCCTTGGCCAACGCCTCGCGCTTTTCGGGGGCGACGCGGAACTGCAGCGCCGGGCCGACCTGCTGCATCAGCCTGAGGGCCGGCGCCTCGGCCAACTGGCGCGCCAGATTCTCGCTGGCGGCCGACTGCAGTGTCAGCATCTTGGCCACCAGTGCCTTCTTCTCGGGCGAGGACTCGGCATGCGCCAGGCTCCCCACCGCCAACAAGGCCACCGCCGAAATACGCCAAATACTTGTCTTCATACCGATCCTCAAAAATAGGCAGGGTTGCACAACATCTTGCGGGGCATTATCACCCTGCGCCATCACGCTGCTGCACCGGCACCTTGCTTATCTCTGGGGCTCTCCTTGCGGAACCTGCCAGCCCAGGACACTAGAACTAGAACGACGACCATTCGCCCTCGTCGGCCGAAGCCACCGCCCGAACCACCTTGAGCTTTGGGTTCGGCTTGGGCGTGCTCGCAGCCGATGGGCCTGGGGACGGCCGGCCCAAGGCGGCCACTTTCCCGGGGGGCGCCGCCGTCTGTCGACGCTGCGCAGGGGCCGCACCGTTGCGTTTTGGCGCAGGCGCCGCCGTGGGCTGGTGCATCACGGCAGGCTGGCTTTCGTCATGGCCCAGCTTGAAGATGGCAACCGTGTCGACCAGGCCGTGCGCCTGGCTTTTCATGCTGCTGGCCGCGGCGGCCATCTGCTCGACCAGCGCGGCATTTTGCTGCGTGGCCTGGTCCATCTGAACGATGACCTCGCCCACCTGAGAGACGCCCGACGATTGTTCACTGCTGGCCGCGTTGATTTCACCCATGATGTCGGTGACGCGGCGGATCGAAGTCACCACCTCGGTCATGGTGACCCCGGCCTTGTCGACCAGCGCCGTACCCTGCTCGACCCGCTCCACGCTGGCCGAGATCAGCTGCTTGATCTCCCTGGCCGCTTCGGCCGAGCGGCCCGCCAGGCTGCGCACCTCGCTGGCCACCACGGCGAAGCCACGGCCCTGTTCGCCGGCGCGCGCCGCTTCCACCGCCGCGTTCAGTGCCAGGATGTTGGTCTGGAAGGCAATGCCGTCGATCACGCTGATGATGTCGGATATCTTCCTGGAGCTGTCGTTGATGCCCTGCATGGTGGTGACCACTTCGGCAACCACCGCGCCACCTTCCGCGGCCACCTTGCTGGCGCTCAGTGCCAGCTGGTTGGCCTGCCTGGCGTTGTCGGCGTTTTGCTGCACGGTCGAGCCCAGTTCCTCCATGGAGGCCGCGGTTTGCTCCAGAGCGCTGGCCTGGCTTTCCGTGCGTCCCGACAGGTCGTGGTTGCCTTGCGAGATTTCTGCACTGGCGGTGGACACGTTTTCCGCGCTGCGACGGACGTCACCGACGATGCCCGCAAGCTTGCCCCGCATCGTGGCCAGCGCGTTCAGCAGTTGGCCGGTTTCATCGCGTGCCCCGGGCGGTATGTGGACGGCCAGATTGCCGTCGGCGATGGCGATGGTGGCGCTCATCGCCTGCTGCACCGGGCGCGTGATGGATTGCGTGGTCCACCACGCCAGAAAGAGCCCCAACAGCAGGGACATGACGGTGCCGATGGTCACCAGCAGCAGACTGGTGTCGGCGTCCTGCAGGTTTTTCTTCAGATTCTGGCTGACCCCGGCGTCCAGATGGGCCATGAGCTGCGTCAGCACATCGGCATAACTCTTGAACGCCGCCACGAGCACGGTGTCGGTCTGCCCCGTCACGTCCTGGTCGGTGGCCTTGAGCTTGATCAGCTCCGCGCGCTTGGCGCGGTAGGCATCCCGGGCGACGATGGCCTGGTCATAGAGTTGCTTCTCTTTGCCCGGCTGCATGTAGCTGCTGACTTCCTCGGTGCGCTTGCTCTGGATTTCCACCAGCGCACGGATGTCGTTGTTGAGTTGGGTGACATAAGCCGGGTTGCCGGACTTCAGCAAGGCCTCGGTGCGCAGCCAATTGGCCTCGATGTCGGAAAGCCAGCGTTGCACCAGATCCTGGCGCCTGAGTTCGGTCGTGGAAATGGTTTCGTTGCTTCTCTTCAGCGCCGCGATGCTGAGCATGCTCAAGGCCGCAATCAACACCGTGATCGACAGAAGAATACCGAACGCTCCCCCCAGGCGGACGCCCAGTTTCAAATCAGCAATGCGCATGACCCCTCCTTGAATGTAACGTTGTGTACGTCGTCGTCTCATCCTAGTTCAAGGCCCAGCCTTGCCAGTGCATGGACGGCACGGCCCGTCACCAAACAGGAGGATGGAAGTGTCGTTACCCGGGCAGCGTGAAGCTGACGCGGCAGCCCTGGTCGAGCACGGCCTGGGCTTCGATGCGGCCACCATGGCGCAACACGATCTGCCGCGCCAGTGCCAGGCCCAGGCCGGTGCCTTCGTATTCCGAAGCACTGTGCAGCCGCTGGAACAAGCCGAACAACTGCTCGCTAAAGGCCGGGTTGAAGCCCACGCCGTTGTCCTGCACAAAAAAAGTCGTCCCTGCGCCGTCGCCGGCAGGGGCCCAGCCGATCTCGATACGTGCCTGCTCGCGCTTGCGGGTGAACTTCAGCGCATTCGCCAGCAGATGGACCCAGACCTGGCGCAGCAGCGCGGCGTCGCCCTGCACCATCGGCCAGTCGCTCGCCACATGCCAGTCGATCTGTCGCCCGCCGGCCTGGGCCTGCACGCCGCGCACCGCCTCGGCGACAAGTTCCCCCATGGGCAGCGCCATCGGCTGCAGCGAGGTCTTGGCCAGCCGCGACAGCGCGAGCAAGGCGTCGATCATCTTGCCCATGTGCCGGGCCGACTGGTCCATGGTGTCCAGGCAATGCGACGGGTCTTCGCCATCGGTGAGCATCTCGCGCACCAGCGTGCCGTAGGAGGTGATGTGGCGCAGCGGCGCGCGCAGGTCGTGCGACACCTTGTGCATGAAGTGCTCGAGCTCGGCCTGGGTGGCGTTCAGCTCGGCACGCAGGCGCTGGTTGTCGGCCTCGCTTTGCCGCAATTGCGCCTGCAGCGCTTCCAACTGGGTGCTGGAGGCTGTGGTGGCTTCAGTGGCTGCGGAGATGGAAGGCTGCTGGTCCATGCGGAGCTTGCCCGTCTACTTCGGCGCCTTCTTGGGGCGGCTCCAGTTGGGGATGCTGGCCTGCCGGGCACGCGCCACGCTCAAGGCGCCGGGCAGCGTATCCTTGGTGAGCGTGGAGCCGCCGCCCACCGTACCGCCGGCACCGATGGTGATCGGCGCCACCAGCACGCAGTTGCTGCCCACGTGCACGTCGGCCTCGATCACGGTGCGGTGCTTGTTGGCGCCGTCGTAGTTGGCGGTGATGCTGCCCGCACCGTAGTTCACGCGCTCGCCCACGGTGGCGTCGCCCAGGTAGGCCAGGTGGTTGGCCTTGGCGCCGTCGGCCAGCGTGGAGTTCTTGACCTCGACGAAATTGCCGATGTGCACCTCGGCACCCAGCCTGGCACCGGGGCGCAGCCGCGCGAACGGCCCGACCAGCGCGCCCTCGCCCACCGTCACGCCCGCCTTCTCGCCGTCGATGTGGGTGAACGGATGGATCACCGCACCGGCGGCAATGCTGGCATTGGCGATCACGCAGTTGGCGCCGATGCGCACACCTGCGCCCAGGCTCACCGTGCCTTCGAACACGCAGTTCACGTCGATCGACACGTCCTGCGCGCACTGCAGATTGCCACGCACATCGAAGCGCGCCGGATCGGCCAGGCGCACGCCCTGCTCCATCAGCTGAAAGGCCCGGCGGCGCTGGTAGGCGCGTTCCAGCTCGGCCAGTTGCACCGGGCTGTTCACACCGGCCACCTGCACTTCGTCGGTGATCTTGTGGGCCACCACACGCACACCGTCGGCCACGGCCAGCTTGACGATGTCGGTCAGGTAGTACTCGCCCTGGGCATTGCGGTTGTCCACCTGGCCCAGCCAGTCGCGCAGCTTTGCCGCCGGCACGGCCATGATGCCGCTGTAGATTTCGCCGATGGCGCGCTGCGCCTCGCTGGCGTCCTTGTGCTCGACGATGGCCTGCACCGCGCCGTCCTCGGCGCGCACGATGCGGCCATAACCCGTGGGGTCGGGCAGCGCCAGCGTCAGCAGGGCCAGCTTGTCGCCGCCCGAGGCTTCGATCAGTGCCAGCAGCGTGTCGACCTGGGTCAGCGGCACGTCGCCCGAGAGCACCACCACGATGCCGTCATCGGCCAATGCGGGCAATGCCTGCTGCACCGCGTGGCCGGTGCCGAGCTGCGGCTCCTGCCGCACGAAACGCAGATCGAGCCCGGCCGCCGCACCTTCCGGGGCGATCGCCGCCTCGACTTCGGCTGCGCCGTGGCCGGTGATCACCACCACCCGGCGCGGCTGCAACCCGGCCGCCGTGTCAACCACGTGCGCCAGCAGCGCGCGGCCGGCCAAACGATGCAACACTTTGGGCAATTGACTCTTCATGCGGGTTCCCTTGCCCGCGGCCATGATGACCACCTCGATTGCTGCCATGACGCTGTATCTCCCCCGAAAAAACGTGATTGATTGGTTGCTGCGGATTATCGGTCTGTTGCTGATGGTTACCTTCTTGCAGGCCTGCAGCGCCATCAAGCTGGGCTACAACAACGGGCCCGAGCTGGCTTACTGGTGGCTCGACGCTTATGTGGACTTTACCGGCGAACAGGCGGTCCGCGTGAAAGAAGACCTGACCCAGCTGCAAGCCTGGCACCGCCGCCGCGAACTCCCCGAATACGCCAGGCTGCTGCGGCGCGCACAAGAGCTGATGCCCCAGGACGTCACGCCCGCACAAGTCTGCACCGAATGGACGCGGGTGCGCGCCCGGCTCGACACCCTGGTGGTGGCCGCGGCGCCCACAGCCGCGCAGCTGGCGATGACGCTGCAGCCGCGCCAGATCGAGGCACTGGAGAAGAAGTACGCGAAGTCGAATGCCGACTTCCGCAAGGACTGGCTCGACCGCACAGCTGAGCAGGTGCTGGCCAAGCGTTACGACAAGGCACTGGACCATGCGCAGATGGTCTACGGCCGGCTCGACGCGACGCAGCGCGAGGCGCTGCGCCAGCAGGTCGCGTTGTCGGGCCTGGACGTGCAGACCCAATATTCGGAGCGGCTTCAACGCCAGCGCGACACCTTGCAAACCCTGCGCCAATGGCTGGCCCAGCCGCCAGAACCGACACAGGCCTTGCCGGAGGCGCGCCAGGCCATCGAGCGGCTGCTGCGCCCTTCGGCGCCGGTGCAGCAGGCGCAGGACGCGGCGACACAGCAGATGTGCGAAGGCGTGGCGGCCACCCACAACCGCACCACGGCCGCGCAGCGCGAGCACGGCATGAAGTGGCTGCACGGCTACGAACGTGACCTGCAGGAACTGGCGAGCCAGAAGGAATGAAGCCGGAATCAAGCGGTGATACACCAGGAGTAGCACACCCCAGGCTCTGCCCTCACCTCGTCCGTGAAGGACGGTGGATGAAGCTTATTGCTGCTGCTTGCGCGACAACGCTTCGCTGATGTCGTGCACCCGCGCGCCGGGCAGGTCGCCGGCCTTGCCCGCGCGTTCCAGGTAGGCCGACAGGGTATGGGCGCGGTCGCTTTCGACGTGATCGCCCATCTGCCCCTTGGGCTGGAATTCGGGAAAGCCGTTGTTCTGCTGCTGTTGCCGCGTCACGCGGCCCGGCAGCGGGTAGTGGATGGGTTGCTGCATCAAGGCCGCGGCCGTGACCGGGGCGGCGGCGTCTTGCGGTGTTGTCGACAGAGGGCGGCTCATACGGATGGACTCCAAAAAGCGGGAAGCCTCGGGCTTCCTTCAGCTCGGATAACGCACCAAGATTAGGGCACGCTGGCGCGCAGAACTGTCATCACTCGGCCGCTGGTCTTGTAGTCCTATACCTACAGATTTCTCTACAGATTTCTCTACAAATTTCTGTACAAAAATCACTACAAAATCAACCCAGCGGAACCGGACGCAAAAGGCACATCGGGCACCCCGGCGCCTTGCGGTCGGACAGTGTATGCCAAGCCTTTGCGATGCGATAGAGCCCTGACGCAAGAGCAGTACCAGAGTTTGCCAGGGTTGTGTCACAGCCCGCGCAACACCTCGTCCAGCGTCTCCACCAGCAGGTCCGCATGGGCTTCGGAAAACACCAGCGGCGGACGGATCTTCAGCGTATTGGCGTGTTCGCCGGTGGCGCTGAGCAGCACCTGCCGCTCGCGCAGGCCATTGACGACGCGCACGGTCTCGGCGGTAGCGGGTGTGCGCGCCTGGCGGTCCGTCACCAGCTCCAGGCCCACGAACAGGCCGGCGCCGCGCACGTCGCCGATCAGCGCATGGCGCTCGGCAAGCTTCGAAAGCCCGGCGCGCAGGTGCAGGCCGACACGCTGTGCATTGGCCATCAGGCCTTCGCGCTCGACCACGTCAAGCACGGCCATGCCGGCGGCCATCGACACCGGGTTGCCGCCAAAGGTATTGAAGTAGCGGCACTCGCGGCCGAACGCGGCCAGCACCGCGGGGCGCACCGCCAGCCCGGCCAGCGGGTGGCCATTGCCGAGCGGCTTGCCCATGGTCACGATGTCGGGCACCAGGCCCGGGTGGCGCATGAAGCCCCAGAAGGCGTCACCGGTGCGCCCAAGGCCGGGCTGCACTTCGTCGGCGATGAAGATGCCGCCGGCTTCGCGGATGGCGTCCACGGCCTCGGTCAGGAACCCCGCCGGGTCGGTGAAGATGCCGTCGCTCGAGAACACGGTGTCGACCATCAGCGCGGCGGGCCGCACAC
>Ga0307514_10000859_pt1 | contig 48531 bp, 36 predicted proteins | sample 16_EM_MG_FD_203088 | JGI IMG/M metagenome (GOLD analysis project Ga0307514, IMG submission 203088) | Populus trichocarpa ectomycorrhiza microbial communities from riparian zone in the Pacific Northwest, United States - 16_EM | ecosystem: Host-associated > Plants > Roots > Unclassified | place...
TAAAGGAGTGGGGTGGGTGGTGGTGCAGAGAGAAGGGGTGGGGTGGTAGCTGGAGGGGGCAGATTTGGAGGGGCAGCAGGGTTTACAAAGCCACACTTGATGTAATTTACAATTTGTTTGAATAGAATGTTTTATTTGCTACTAGAGAAGACTTTATTAAAAGCAGAGCCTCTGGCGATCTTGTTTGGGGTGTGGTCATGGTGGTTGCGCGGGCGGACCGTACGGACCGGGAACCGGTTACGATCCAAGGGATACCAGTAAATATAGTACCAGCAAATAGTTGGTTGGTGCAGTTTGAGAGATTGCTGGCACAGTTGGAGCGTTGTAAACTGCTCTACAGATGGAGAATTGTACTAGTATACTGGATAATATTGTTGGCATGGGTGCAGCTACACTTTCACTTACCGACCTCTATAAGCTAGCCTCGAAAGGCAGTGGTTTCGCATGTGAGAATGTTATAATTACTCAGTAATAATTACTAGTGTGTAAAAATATAATGTAATATACCGCGCCTACGTATAGATGACTGTTCTTATTAGTACTCGTTTGTGCTAGCAGCTTGTAGTTATACCAGTTTGTACCGCCAGTTTTTCAGTTATGTTTATACTTTTGCAAAGCTTCGCCCCCAGACCTATCGACAGTTCATGGAATGAAACATCCCTAGAGAATATAATCCACAGAACTCGTCAGGTTAGCAGTTTAGTCTTTGATCACCCGTGCATACCAATGGCATGCTCTGTCGTGCACGCGGGGTGCATACTGCAGGCCGAAGTAGATATAAGGGACATGGTGGCCTTTCTTAGGCCAACGAAAGGTGTCAGACAAGGCGTTTTCCCTCTTCACTACGGTTTCTCAAGTTAGAAATTTCACAATCTAGACACAGCAGAAACCCCAACCAAATTTTAAAATCATCAAGGTCTTTTCTAAAATATTTACGTTCGAAACACCGGGTTCGAGATCTCGTATCCCACATTGGCAGTGTATTCAACCGTCCCGTCCGTCCGAGTCAGGATGGGGACGGACGGATAGGACGGCTGGGGACGCCACGTTGGCATCCCGGGTCGTTCTGGCAAGCCCCACCGCGCCGGTAGATATCCTTTGACGATGAAATTCACAATACGAAGAATCGTACCGGACTTCATATTTACCCATAATATGTAATGTAAACTTTATCCATTTCCATTCGATCACTCATCTCCAGTCTCATTGAACACCTAAATACTTGATGTCCGCTGAAGATTGTGAATATCGGCCGGGGACGGTGTTTTCGCCGTCCCCGGCAGTCCCCACCCGTTACGCCCTCCTCATTGAGCAATAGCGGGGCGGGCGGCTTTGGCGCCGCCAGAGAAACTTTGCATGGCACCACCGTCCCCGGCCATCGGACGAAACGGTTGAGAACACTGACCATGCGGTAGCGATACCCCATGGAATATCTCCACACATTATGTACCCTCTACAAAACGTCTATTACTACTATACCCATACATCCAATACCGTTATTGAATCTCCTAGCAACTGTATGCCAACTGCAATACTTCCATGTCTACTTAGTACAATACAAAGATGTCAAAGCAGACGAAGACATCGATGCCGCAGCACTCAACGAGGAATTAAACAGCCTTTTTCAGGGCTGTGCGTACTCTAGCGACTCGAGACCAAAGCTCGGCCCCGATTCGCAACGGCGCCCTGGTTTGACAGGGTTTCGGTGCGTCCGGCGAATATAGCCCCCGTGGCTTAGTGGAATCGCTGCAGCGATGCTGAGGTACTACTAGCTGCTACAGGTTTGAATCCCAATGCCATCCCCCACGATATGTCCGGCGCATATTGCGATACGAGACACGAAGATCGGCTACACTCCCGGTTGCCTTGGCGCTACAGTTCGATGTCAGCCTCCACGATGTATGGCTTCTTCACCTCACGGTGAGCTATACGGCGATAACAGCGACGAACGACTGCATACTGGAGTATGCGGTCTGACATACGATTGGCGGAAAAAAGGGCAGGGGTGTGGTGTGGTTGGAAGGGTGAGTTAGGGTAGAAGGTGGGGATCCCCATCTAGCTTGGTCTCCCAGAGGGGGAGGGGAGTTGGGCACTGTCATACTCAATATAGAGTGAATACAGCATGATTCAAACAAAACAAACAAACGTATAGTCTGGAGGACAATTTTTCATGTTACACCTACAAAATTCTTGGTGTCTGTGCCTATCTGGCGCCGTATGTCATCGCATACAAGTTCGCGAGGTTTTGATCCAGGAAGAAGCAAAGTACTTGAAAACTATAGCGTGGTTGGTTCTTGGACAAGCCCTCGGCCTTATCGCGTTTTATACCAGTCCGGGGGTGTTTTCACTACGCCTTCCCCGGTAGATGGGGATCTTTGTTGGTGCTTAGTCGGATGGCAGCAGGGCCGGCTTAGGTATATTTGCTATTATTGCGCGGAGCGGGTATTTGCGCTGCGTTGTAGGAAAACAGGATCTGCTATCATGTATCGATATTAGTCTTAGGCAAATAGAAGTGTCGATGGTATGGTAGCTTGCGCTGCAAGGGAACCACTCTACTGTAGTTCCTCATGTCTTTATGTCATTCTCTCCCTCGCTTTCTCTTCTTTTATCTCTTGCCCTCTCATTCATTCCCACGTCCTTCTAGCAGTTGCTGGGGTAGGTCACAGTTTTTTAAGCGTCGGGTATGTTAATTTCACGAGGTATACTACTCCACCCAGTGCTGCCGCAAGTGCAAATTAGACTGCCCTAGCCTCAGTCGATGTAGACGACAGCGCGGCGGAGAGAGGACGACGGAGACAATGATGGTAGTGGGGTATATGACGCTAAAGGACGTTGACGGTAGCGCACAGTAAAAGAAGGCACGGAGTAGACAGGCGTAGGCGACAGCTCAGAGGGGCAGAGGAGATAAGGGTGGAGAGGCAACCGACGGCAACGGGTAAGTTGCACGTAGACGAGGTCGGGGTATACGAAGGCGGAGGAGTAGGCATGGACTGAAGAGACGGGGACAAATCTTGCCGACATTGCCGAGAACACCCAGTTCTGCGGTATGATGGACGGATGCGTCGTGTGTGTGGATCGCGGCGTGGCTGCGAGTGGAATTCCGATGAGCACTCGCGTATGGAAGACGAAATCGATTGCGTGGTGCTAAGCGAGTTCAAATCCGGGACCAAACACTCCCGAGTTGGGCTTATGTACCTGACCTCGCGTGATCTACCGCGAGATTTACTTAGTAGTTAGTTGTGCCGCATCACCGCTTATCAGTCGGTCGGTTATAGATACGTTTGGCGCGCTTTAGCCTACGTTTAAACTTAACTATTTCCACTCTTGAACGTCATCATAAAGAAGCGACGGTACCTGTGCGGCGCTCTCCATCAACCATGGGCTTCTCGTTGTGCATTTGGGCGATGTCTCCCCCGAGTCTCCGAGGCGCCATCCGGTATGGGTTCCCGAATTACTACCGTCTCATTGTTGTCGTGGGGCCCGAGTACCCCGTTGTCTCGAAGTTGAACTCGTACTTGTACCAACGTCTCCCGAACTCCTCCATTCTTGTCTCGGGTCGATGTCAATTGCGCCTGAATGGTCTCTACCAAAGCGCAGAAGGTGAGTCGTACGGAGTAGATATTGACTAATGTGTTCCCGTCTCGTATATATCGCTGTAACTGGATCCCATCGATCTCCTCCACTAGAGATAAGCAGCCAAAATAGGAAACACTCTCCTAAATCCACCCACATACCATCCGCTGGCAAGAAGAAGTGGTGCTGAGGTGTTGCAATCAAATTGTCTCCGTTTTTTCTTGGGATGGTGTAGCTCTCGTAGTGATCGCAATGGTTCGGTCGTAAAAAGCCATGAGGCATAGTCGGCTGCCTGGGCACGTCCCTATAGCAGCCAAGTGCGACATTTTTTCAGACGGACTGTGCCGACATCGATAGAAACAAAAAGGATAATCGCAAACACCATATCGGGTATCATGCTACAACGCACTGGAGGTTTAACAATGTAAACGATTTGTATCTGCTTCCCTGTTAGACTGAGTCTTTGTAGAGTACATCATCACGTGGCCGTGGGTTAGGGCTGGCAGCTACTATATAGGCTACGTGTCATCTTAGACTTAGACTCAATCAATCAATCGTCTCGACAGGTTCGTCACAACATTCCCTAATCCTCGCACGGCATTTTTTTCTCGGGGGCGCACCTAATTTAAGTCCTGGCATTTCTGGTTCGTCAAAGCCGAAATGCTAGGCCTTGAAAAGAAATATTCAAGCAGTAGTTAAGGCGAGAGTGCGATAGGGAGCGCATAGATATGTAGAAAATCTAAGAGCTATACATGATAAACCTGACCGTGGAGGCAACCGAGAAGGTCAATTATATAATAGGAACACATTTCAACTTCCTAAATGATATTCCCGGACATACAGAACGGGCCATGAATATTCAAATACGTCCCCATCGCGCCGGCCTTCTAGGAATATGCTCAAGTCAACTGTCGATGCACCCATCGCTCAGTAAATACAACGTTCACACGTCATCCTGGCGAGCAATGTTTTCCGGCATTGCACGTTCACCGTAGTCATAAAATTTAGGAAATAATGCACTTCTGTAGTTCCAACTATCATTGTTTACCAGCAGCATGAAATCTTCAAAAGTTATATCGCACGATCATGAAATGTTGTCACAAACAAACTAAAAGTTGAATCCATATCCTATCCCATTTGAGGGCATATCATAACAAAAAACACTCAAAGAAATAAAAAGAGAATACATTTAAATCCAAATGACATGTAAATGATCAATTTCAAAATATAAAGGGAGGCTCGGTCGGCTGAGCTGCGGTAATCGTCGAAGACAGAGTTGAATGAAAGCTACAGAAAGCCTGTATATGGGCCCTAACAAGTATTGTAGAATCTGTCTTCGCTCTAGTCGCTGTCAGAAACCCGAAGGGCTCCTGCCTGAAGGATCCTTTCTCTAACTGCATTGTCACATTCGTATCGTGTAACATAAAGAAACGCTGTTGACCCGTCCTTTGAACAAGTGTGAACATCAGCGCCAGCTTCAAGAAATCGCTGCACAATGGCCAAGTTTCCCGAAAATTTTGCAGCCATCATATCCGTAATATCAAACCCTGCATCGGCGCCGACATGTGCGCCAGCTTCGAGAAGTCGCTCCACAATGGCTAAGCTCTTTCCATATCCTGCGGCCTGTAGAGCTGAAACTCCACTCTCCTGGCTAGGATCGGCGTTGACGTCTGCGCCTGCTTCGAGGAGTCGCTCCACAATAGCCAAGTTTCCAATCCATGCTGCGGCTTGTAGAGCTGTTCTGCCGCGTTGTTTGGCTGCCTTGGCGTTGACATGCGCACCAGCTACGAGGAGTCGCTCCACAATAGCCAAGTTTCCTGCATATGCTGCGGCCTGTAGAGCCGTTTTGCCACCCACGTTCGATCCATCGGCGTTGACGTCTGCGCCAGCTGTGAGGAGTCGTTCCACAATTGCCAGTTGTTGTGATTTTGCTGCTGCCTGTAAGGCCGTATAACCGAACCCTTCGGGTGGGTCTGCGTTGACGTCTGCACCAGCTTGAAGAAGTCGCTCTACCATGTCCAGACTCCCTGACTCTGCGACTGCCTGAAGAGCAGTTCGGCCGGCCCAATGTCCTGCAGCGACATTGGTATCTGCACCAGCTGCGAGAAGTTTCTCCACAATATCCTGATATCCTGATACTGCTGCGGCTTGTAGAGCCGCTCTGCCGTGCGTTTTGGCCGCCTCCGCGTTAAAGTCTACACCAGCTTCGAGGAGTCGCTCTACAATGGCCAAGTTTCCTGAATTTGCTGCAGCCTGTAGAGCCGTAAGTCCAAAGCGCTCAGCCGGACCAGCGTTGACGTCTGCTCCAACTTCGAGAAGTCGTTCTACAATGTCCATATTTCCAGACCCTGCTGCAGCCTGCAGCGCCGTCCGGCCGCCAGTGTAGGCTGCATCTGCATTGACATCTGCACCAGCTTGAAGCAACAAATTCACAACTTGGTAATAACCGAGGTAGGCGGCTCGTTGAAGTGGAGTCCATCCAACGTCGCGTGGAAATCCAATCCAATTCTCACGCGAACTACCCCGCACATCCGGATCGCTATTCTCCTCCAGAACACGCTCTACTTCCGACGGTAAACCACTTTCCACTGCCAAGTTCAAAGCAGACGGATAGTCGTTGCAGGGAATTGACCCATTGTTGGCTGGTATCGGAATCATGATTTCCAAGCCCCAGGACGGCATTAATTGCTCTCGTAAGACACCGACTCTTTGGAAATGAGCTAATTCGGCTTCATGATCTACTCGTTGTAGTACCGCAGTCAAATCAACTCCGGCAGACTTCCGCGAACTTTGCTTGGAGCTGGCGAGATGTTTAGGCGGTGGAACGGGTTGAGGCGCTTGATTAACCACTCTTTTAGTCTCGACCAATCCAAAATCCCGGTAGCAGCGAGAGCTTCTCTCGCCTAGCAGTCAGTATATAGCATTGCGGTTTGGATTTGTCACTAACCATCGTGAAAATGCTTTCCCGCCTAGCCGAGATTTAATTTTTTCGTGGCAACGGGGACATGTAATTGCGGGTAGATCGTTGTCACTTTTGGCAAACACAGAAACCCGAACCAAAATACTCATAAGGATGATGGAGCCTGGTGACACCGCAGACGACCATTCTGACGATTTCACTAATGCACCGGTATCTTGTACTGCAAGGCTGTACTGTTCCTTTCTCACTCGGTCATGGCCGGGAAGTTGACGAAACATCAGCTCAAGGATTTCGTGAAACATCTGCGTACAATTAGGCTAATCGATACAGTACTTCAAGCTTTGCATGGAGCCCAACCGTTGGAGAAGTGCAGAACAGGTATGGAATTGGCACTGTTCTGCCGAGAGCGTCCATAAGGATTATAGGTTTGTCATGGGCCGACATTCCGCCTTCCCAGGCATAGCCGAGAAGCTTGGGGACCTCCTCGTAAAGAGTATTGAACTTTGTGTATATTTCGGAAACCTTTCTCTCGGTAGACTTGATCGCGATGGCGCACGACTCGAAGTTCTTCATGGTACGCATCATTACTTGCCTATATCAAGTCAGCTCAAATTGCGAGGAATCGTTGTCAACGGGGGACAAGAGAGCACTCACACCCCCAAAGCCGAAGTAAAAGCCTCCAAAGCATAGACGTGTGTAAGAAGATCTCGCCGCAGATTTTCCGCCTCCTCCTTCCTAAATATCCATTTTATCTTGGTCATTTGGTCACGGGTTGTCCTCGTCCCTTTCTGCTTCATAAATGACCGCGTGTAGGGTTCAATTGTCTTTGCGAGTCGATCCAACTTTTCGCGGCAGAGCCGCAACTGGTGATTAACTCCATTCTCCACCGACCGCTCGGCTATGGTGATTTCTCCATCCTGAAGTTGTGCCCACTCTAGCGCAAGTGTTTGGCAGGTAGAAATGGCCCGCTGAAAGGAAGTAAGAGTCTCAAGGAGTAACCGAACCTCGGGAACGGAGCCAGCAGTCTCTCGCAAAGCCTGCACTACCTTCCAGGTCAGCTCAGTAACTGCGAGAAAGTCGCCGACTGAAAACCCGAACGGAACGGGCATGTTGAAGGCGCGCGGAGTGTTGGTCAAGGAGGTGGCGTTACACTGTTGAAATCCTATCGATGCGCCGGGAAGCAAAGCTGTGATTGAAAGAGAGAATGTCGTACCCCACTTCAGTGCGGGGTATGACTCGCATAGCCATTCACCTGGTGGATGTATTCAACCCTAACCCACGACGAGTTTTTATAGTTATTACATTCTTTCAGCGTATGCAGCCTGAAGGATATGACGCAAGCTCAGCACATGACTGGACCCTCGATCCCAGTTGTACATGTCTGCGTGCTAACACATGTGGGGTTGGAACTGTAGGATTGTTCACGGTAGAATTACCCGGTGCAGACGAGTGGAAGTGATTCCAAGAGACAAACAGCTGGTGACGCAGGTTTACACAGCCCTCTCGTTAGTCAAGTGGGTTGTGTTGAGCACCCTCACCTGTTTATATTTTCGTCACTTGCATGATCCACTATCGATGGCGACTACTACAGAGTAAGTAGCACTTCTGCAGTAAAGCCGAAACTGCAGCTGCAGCTAATTTTTGGTAGGGATTCTCAATCCGCAACAGGGATGACGGCGAGTTGGAATAAGGATGTGATGCTGCAATTTAGTATCACCCACTCCATTCGCACAAAATTCTCTTTTTATTAGAAGGAAAGCAAAGGAGTAAACTCCTTCCAATAAGAAGCAAGCTGCGTCCACGGATAAAATACAGCGGGCTGTGTGAGCAACTTAGCGTGAGCTCTGCGTTCTGCAATGCCTCCACATTCTCCTGAGCTCCACGGCTATTCGATCTCCGCACTCTGCTCCCGCATCTACTCCACGCCTCGTCTATATCATTCCATGCCAGACCATCTAACCCCCTGCGTAGCGTGAACACACCTCTATCGAAGTCATTGTCTATGGCCAGTATTCTCATCGCTCGATCTATAACTAGTAATAATTATACTTGCTAATATAATGTCAGATCAGGGCCTAGGGTGGATACTAAAGTTACTAGTACTTGCTCAGACTTGTCATAAGTACTGAGTTATTTCGCAAGCAGAAAGAGTACTGCAATAAATAGATGACCCCAATCACTTCATCATTGGAAATCTTCCGACGTCCGGCGCCATCTCTCCGACCTCTTATCTACTTCCCATCTTCTATGTCTACACCGTTGTCCATACCTCCGCCCTCCTATCTCCCTTCGTCTTCGTCTCTCCACCGCCCTCGTCTCTCCTCTACCCTTGTCTACTCCGCCGTTGTATACTCCAACCTCGTCTATGTGCAACTTATCTTTTTATGCTGTGGAGTACCCCTTTACCGGTATCTACCCTCAGCCCTCATCTACCCCTAAGCCCTCGTCTCTCCTCCGCTTTCCATGCTATCGCCTACGCCAACTCCGTGTTCACCTCTACTGTGCGCCGCCGTGTACGCCGTCCTCCAGCATCATCTACCCCTTCGGCGTCATATACCCTACTACTATTGCCAACCGGAATGTCGCCATATTGTCCATACGTACTGTAGACCGCTTAATACGGACTGTATGAAGCGTCACCTAGCTGGCCATCCGGAGGGGATGGGGAATCGGGAACTGTCATACTCTAGATAGAGTGCATACAGTATGATAAAAACAAATAAAATGAATGACGCGAGGGGAAGAAGGGTAGACGGAGGTAAGCTCCCCCACCTAGCCGGATATCTGGAGGGGGAGGCCACTGCTCTACTCTAGATAGAGTGAATGCGGTATGATTAAAACAAATAAGGATGAAGCGGCGAAATTATTACTCATAAGCGATATGAAACAGCAAAATGAACCTTTGGGGGAAGAGAGTACTTCAGAACAGCAAGGATTGAATATTGACTAGTAATAATGAATTTGAGAAGCAGAATGCTCTCGCTCCCAGAATTTTCGTCGCTCGCAAGCTCGCTCCTCAAAACGAGCCCGCGAAGTCAGTTGACGGGTGGTTTACGGGTGCGGAAGCAGAAAGTGTTTGGTCACTCATTTTGAAATTGAGCCACATTGTGTGCCCACCGAGTGCCGCCCTGGCCGCATTTCCGACCAACACAATTACACGGTCACCGCTATGGCGACCCGCAAATTCAGCCCCCTTTCCATCTTTTCCCCTACGACATTTGTCCTATTCAAATTCTTGTATCAATTATCAACCGCTGACGCGCATTCACACAATTTCTGTACATGTCTTGACATATTTCCGCTACATCCCCCATTAATTATACTGTATGCACTCTTTCAAGAGTATGACAGTTCCTGATTCCTCCCCTCCCCCTCCGGATTTACCGGTTAGGTTCGGAAACGTTCTTGTGGGTGTGGAAATGGAAACATCGCAGACTTTCGTATTCGAATTCCGATGAGTACTGGGAAGATGAAATCGGGATTGCCAGAGTCTCGGAATCAGAGTTTAAGGCCGCAGATTTGGAAACCAATTCAGATCGCTTCCTCTCTGATTTAATGGACACTGTGCATCGTTGTTCACGTGGGGTTAAGCGAGTTGAAGTACTTACTCGCACAAGGCTCACTCTAACGCTCGATCTGTACTCGGTAGCTGTGCCGCCGCACCGGTTATCAGTCGGCTAATTAAAGATAAGTTTGGAGCACGCCTACGGTAGTTACTGTTAAAGTTAACTATTCCGCTCGTCAACGTCGTCATCCGAGAAGCGAGCGCATCTACTCGGTTTACAATCATTTCCACAGCCTTAGATGCAAAATATGTAAGTGCGCCCGACCATACTGTATTCAGCCACCAGCGGCTATGACATACAAATTCCCAACTATCCCCGCTACTCCCAATATCCGACCAAGGAAATCGGCCGAAGTTGTAACTTCCCTTCATTATTCCCCTACAGGCGTTGCGTGTTGCCATCAACTTCGACACTCGCCAGTCGCAGCGAACCACTGCCATTCTTTTCTTCAACACTCCCGCTGCATCGCTCAGCGTTCACTTGTTAGTCATATCTTTTCTCTAGTCAACTGAAATTTGTCAGTCAACAAGCCAGCTCCACACCAGCTCTCTCCTCTGGCCTAGCATTTATACCTGCGGAACCCAACACCACCGACACCAGCCAATGCCGCAACAGACCTCGCTCCGACTACTAGGGTACCGTCTATGGATGTAGGATTGGTGAGCAGGACATGTGTGTAAAAATTAGAAAACCTAGAACTGCACAGGACCGTCTGTCGCAACGCCTATAATTTCTTGGCGGGTTCAGCAGCACCACAGAGTCGATGTGAAGTAAATGTGCTGCCGCACTCCAAGACCGCGCCTATCGTCTACAAGTCGTACCTTTTGTGGATGAGACACCAGCAGACTTCCGATACCACATATATTCTCCCTTTCGCGTTCGATTCGAGATGTCCGGGCCAAGCGCAGACTCACACGAAACAAATTGACGACTACGCACGCAAGCCATAGGACGGATATTGGTACCAATGCCCTCAACAGTTGACGGACAAGCGTATAGCGTCTGATCACGATACGTGGCAAAAATAGGACCTGACCACATTCTACGAAGTCGAAAAAACCTTGGACAGGCAAAGTAGCGGTGTTGAATATGCAGTAAGTGGCAAGTGGCAAGTAGTTGCACCAACATACCTCAAGATATTCCTGAAACTCTTTATATGTATGCGAAGTCTTTCCCCTTCTTTTCTTTCTATACCTTAGTATATGCACACGGTCTCACCCTTCATGTCGCAACAGGCGGTGTTACATGGAACAAAGAAGATCCTGTCTAAGTACATAACTACTTTCTACAGTTATTCATATCTTCTCACATGACTAGCTCTTTACTTAATACAATCATCATCTCAAAGTTACAAGTGGCCGTGAAGTCAGTCGAGTGATGTAGCCATGATCGAATGATATTACCATGATCGAGTGATTGGAGTATCACCTCACCGACAGAGGCTGCAACAGCCCAGTAGCTGCCATAGTTGCCCTGTAGACGCTGCGAATATACACGTATGTAGATGGATTCCTCTATATTGATGCCGAACCTGTAATGCATCTGATAATCCTAAACTGAATGTAATGAAAAGTTCTATTAGGTACCTCCAGTCTCTCTGGTGGGGCTACGGTCTTCGGGAGCCAAAGACTGGACGCGTTAGCCTATATCATTTGAAGCCCTGAATAAGATGATTAAGTTAGGCTTTGTAGGGAATGGCGAGAGGAGGGGTTGTTTCCATCCATCCCTTTACACCTCCGGCTGGCGAGACAGCTACCATCCATCGATTCCCCTGCAACGCCACACCACGCCACACCATCATAGACTTCCATGTTGAGGAGGACTATGGCGTCATTGCCTGGCACGACAAATTTCAAGATTTGGATTACGTTTCCGCCGGAAACTTGGAAAGCGATCGCTAGAATGAGATAAGTTCTTTGAGACGCTGCTAGAGAAGGGGGAGAGCGGGATGCTGTCTACAGATTCTAGACTCGGGTGGGCTACGGTCACAACTATCTAAATGGGTAGAATATTCATAGTTAGCAAAGGTGAATGCATGTGATGATGGAACCCCCCTGGTACGCCCCAACATTCACCCAGGGCAACTCCATGAATATTCTTTCGATTGAGACGTTGTTTGACGTCAGTGGTATACTTAATGTGTTCTAAATGTTCCCGTCATCAGTTCGTAAATCTGCCGAGCATTCTCGAGTTTGTGTTTTTTGAGCGGGGGGACCTCCCAGGTGCACCGAATCGACTGCAGCTAGGAGAGTATAGTCAAGCTCTGCTGCGAGTCGAGTTGGGAGCATACAGTTGAGCGCCGCTGGGAGCTAGGAACAGAGTGCACAATATCTCAATTTTGAATATTGTGCACAGTGCTATGCAACTTATGAGAGTACTATGCACAAATGTCGAAGGTCGAATCTGCGCCTGGCGATGTGCAAACTTAATTTAACGAAGTTGTATTCTATACTCTAGACGTGAATTTAACTTTGAATTTTTATGCTGACATCAATGTCCACTCTGGCTTACACTGAAGATCTTCAGAGCTTCATTGACTCCCAATGGAGGGGAAGAGAAAGAGTGAAAGTCACTTGAAAGCGCATTTACAAGTCCGCCTGCCACGCCGACTACTTAGTCCACCCAACAGTCGCTCACCATCCCAGCGTCCAGATTGTGGCGCCAACGCCTTACTCATGGGCTCGCAACTTTGCTTTTGTTTCCTTGTGTTACATGAGAAGCGGGGAGGAAATGTGTTAGGTATACGCCATGGCCGCAAGTGGCCGAATGCAATATGATTACAAACTAACAAACGCCTTACTCATATGCATCTTAGTGCCATACTTTTATTTATTAATGACTATACACACAATGACTCGACGTGCACCTATGCATCCAAGACAACCACAAGCAAAAGTTTAGTAGGGTTAAGGTCGTGTGACTACAAAAACCATTTCAACTCGTACATTTCAATGTATGCGGTTCATTCTCTACACCCTCCATTAGTGGACACGGTACTATATAATATCCATCGATGACTACACACGGTACACATCTGTATGGCTGCTTGCATAGGACAAGTAGGAAACTTGCATCCCCGCATTCCAGCCGTTTCAGGCCCGAGATCTCAGATTAAGCGATTCTGGTGCGATAATGGCCGAGGAGAGTATGACAATAAGCGCTTCAGGATGTTGCTGTCCGTGATACACATACAAACCCTGCCCTCCAAATGCTCACCATAAGAATGGTGTTGCCATGCGGATAATCGGAACTACCAAAAATGCCAGAGCAATAATGAAAGACTCTCAAGCACCCATTTGGTTCTGAAGAGAAGTAGTCGACACCGCAGTTTACCTTCATCAAAGATTACCAACTGAAGACCAAACAAAGAGTGATGACCGTAATAGCTATCACGAACCATATGAGAAGTTATGGGATGCCGCATACGTTCGGGAAACCAATCCACGATGATCATAGAGACAAGATAATTTACAATGCACCTCTTCACCACATACAGCGATTCGGTATTGAAATTAATGAGATTATCGAATGCCTTAGGATATAGGGTTATGAAAGGAAATTCCTTATTGGACATATTCCCTTCGAAGTTCGAACAGTGCTATGAACATGCAGCGACTAGCTCTTTTGTTTAGGGAGCAACAAATAATTGCACTAATCCAATTTGATAACGACATGCGTAATTGATTGGTTGTCATTTACTCGAGTTTGGAAACTACTGGAGTGTGGTGCACCTGACGTATGAGATCGCTGCTGTGCATTTGCAGATATTGTTTTGGGTCGTGTTACGACATACGAGAAGCATTTTCAGGCCACATGTTTTGCGCCTCCACCGTGCGCCGCGCTTCCCTGCAAATGGAAACGAGATTATTGGATGACAGTGATACATCCATGAGCGGAGACCAGTGAACATGGTGGATATTTTGCGATTTGTGATAATTTATTGAGGGGGCGCGGACGTCTCATGCCAGAGAGTATCACGCGCATAGCTACTCCACTATGTAGGCTGTGTTTCTCGGAGCAGATGTTTCCGGGTATAGCAAAGCGCCTTATCACTCTGCCCCAAGCTCTCCAATTATTACAGCCTGCATTTAGCCTGTTTGATTAAGGTTCTAATAGCTAACCGCGAATGTACTTAGTTTTGGGATAGTCGCGCTAAGTTGTTTTACGCCTGCGGGACGACGGTATATAAGTATCGTATTATTTGGGTGAGCTCGCGGATTGTGTTTTGTGTGCATGATGCTGCTTCTATTCGTCTAATTGACTTCCTGTCGTTCAGTCGGGACACTAATAGCGTTCATAGTGAATAGATGCTGCTGTTAATAGTCAAGTACACGAGCTACCTGAACTACGCTAGGGCTAGCTTTTGTTGTTGTCTTCACTTCCTTTTGTTTGCGGTTATTGACTGTCTCTTTTGCAATGGCAGTAGTTAATTATATTATAGACGTAGGTTGAGTATATTAAAGCACGTGACCTATGTAGAAGTGGATCTCCACGACCTCGCCAGTCATACGGAGGGTGAGGGGAATCGGGCACTGTCATACTCTAGATAGCGTGATTAAAACAATCAAAATCAAACAAGCTACCCGAACTAATTCACTCAAATGAAGTCGTGTTTTGCATTCAGCTAGACTGTGCATATGCATGACGTGCAAGCCCACACCGTGCTGCCTAGTCTCCGTTAGCGTTTGGTTGTGCAGCCTCATCTACTATTTACATTAATACTACGGTCGAGTAGCAGTTAACAAAGTGTCGCCATACACCAGGATCATTCGGTACTAAGTACGTTCAATTTCCCTTTTTCCATGTGTGCGATCTTGTGGGGTCTAAGCGGTGGCATTAACTGAACTAACAGGACGGCGAAGCTGTATACCCATTTCGCCATCTCTGCACTTGACTAGTTGCAACTTTTATACCCCACTATTCAAACATACACCATGTTTTCAGCCTCACATTCCGATTGTAACTCCATATTTTCAACGAACTCCACACTGGTAACACATTCCGACGGAGTAATCACCCGCTACTCCGCTTCGCCGAATCGAACCAACGGTAACCTCCAAAACGATCTGATCACATTTCTCTCAATCGTTCAAAAATGCGATGTTGGCTACCTCCCCATTACTTGGCAACCTGCACTCAGTACGCTCGGTGTGGGTGGTTCTGGGACGATAAGCCAGTCTACATTAATTCCCGACATGCCCCTTGCATTCAAGAGGTTTCACCATAAGGACAATTCAGAAATGGATTTTTTGCCATTGATGTCAGAAGTACTAATCTTAAGTCAGCCCCCTATTCGAAGTAACTCAAATATAGTCAACCTAGAGGGAATTTGCTGGGAAATCAACCGCAACACAGAGATCGCAGTCCCCGTACTGGTTTTCGAGAAAGCGGCGTGGGATCTACATCAGTTCATGAATGTTAGTGAGGGTATGAACATGTCCATCGATGACCGGTTCAAACTATGTGCGGATATTGGAAGTGCCATCATGGCTCTTCATGCTTATGGTTTGTCATTCCAAATTGAATTTGGTCTTTGGAAGACTAACATGGACTTAGGTGTGATTCATGGCGATATTAAACCACAAAACGTGCTAGTTTTCAAGGATACTACCGGCCAGACGACAGCAAAGGTTACTGACTTCGGGTATTCAACAATTGCTACTAGTGAAGAAGGTAGGGTTTTTCTGCCAAAGTCAAGGCCTTGGAATGCTCCTGAGCATCATTTTGGGGAATTCAAAGCCCTCGAAGCCAGAAAGACAGATGTGTACTCCTTTGGCATGCTGTGTCTGTGGATTCTGTTTAGAAACAGCCTGTCAGATATTCGAGAAACCACTGCCGAAGGAGAGATGGAGTTGCTTTCGTTCAATGCCCCCCTTGGTCGCCGCACATTGCTTGAACGGTTAAAAGATGATGATAAAATGGAAACCATTGCCAATCAGCTCATCGAATCGATACAAGGCTTGAGTACCGAACATATAGTTCGTCTCAAAATACTTTTTGGCTTAATGGTTCCTCTTGACCCTGAGAAACGTACGATTGATCTTGAACGATTAATTTGTCTCTTAAGCCAAGAAAGGTGAATTATACCCAAAACTCATGCCAAAGTTGTTGCTGAGAGAATTAGAACCGAGAACCAACTCCTTCCTACGAGACTGTTAGAGACAACAAGCGAGTTTTCATGCTACATAGATTTTAAGGTAAGTGAATCAATTTTCAAATCTCTCAAACACTATACTGAATGCTATCATTCAAGATTTCCAAAAATCTTGGCGACTTTATGTTAGCCGACTATCGAGTACGGACCCAGATTCAAGATTGCCTTGAAAAGAACTATATTAGAAATCGAAATCAATCCTTTGCTGCCAATATCGCATTCCAGGTTGCCTTTTGTTACCAGATTGGATTTGGGGTCAAGTCAGATGCTGCGAAATGTCATACATGGCTACAAAAATGCGATAAACTGCCCGAATATTTGGAAACTGAAAGAGAAGCAGTGCGACCTGCGAGATTGAAGAGTGAGAGGATGACTGGGCACGGACTTATTCCGGTCAACCTTATTCACGAATATCGATCGTGGGGGCTGCACAAACTGAAGGAAGCCCGGAAACAGTACGAAAGAGAGATTGATGATATGACGCGAGTGTTTGGGGAGCTCCATTTCATTCCAATCGCCTTATGCAGCATCTTTGGAGATCTCCTGGATGAATTTGGAGAGTTTGGGATATCAGAAGCGTTGCGAACGCGGATCAGAGACCAAACAGAGAAAACAAGCGGAATTGATCATCCCTCTACTTTGGCCAGCATGGCCAACCTCGCATCAACATACAGGAACCAGGGGCGATGGAAAGAGGTCACAGAGCTGCTTGTGAAGGTTATGGAGACGAGAAAGAGGGTATTCGGCCAAGAGCATCCAGATACCTTGATCAGCATGACAAACCTCGCATCGATATACAGCAACCAGGGGCGATGGAAGGAGACTGAGGAGCTGGAGGTGCAGGTCATAGAAACGAGAAAGAGGATACTCGGCCAAGAGCATCCATATACCTTGACTAGCATGGGCAACCTCGCATCAACATACAGGAACCAAGGACGATGGACAGAGGCCGAAGAGCTGTTGCTGCAGGTTATGGAGACAGGAAAGAGGGTACTCGGAAAAGAGCATCCAAATACCTTAATCAGCATGGGAAACCTTGCATCGACATACAAGTACCAGGGGCGATGGAAGCAGACTGAGGTGCTAGAGGTACAGGTCATGGAGACGACAAAGAGGGTACTCGGCCAAGAGCATCCAGACGCCTTGACCAGCATGGCCAACCTCGCAACGACATACAAGTACCAGGGGCGCTGGAAGGAGGCTCTGGAGCTGTTGGTGCAGGTATTGGAGACGAGAAAGAGGGTATTCGGCCAAGAGCATCCAAATACCTTGACAAGCATGGGCAACCTTGCATTGACATACAGCAACCTAGGGCGATGGACGAAGGCCGAGGAGCTAGAGGTGCAGGTCATGGAGACGAGAAAGAGGGTACTCGGCCAAGAGCATCCAAACACCTTGACCAGTATGAGCAACCTTGCATCGATATACAGGAACCAGGGGCGATGGAAAGAGACCGAGGTGCTGGAGGTGCAAGTCTTAGAAACGAGAAAGAGGGTACTCGGCCACGATCATCCAGGTACATTGACCAGCATGGGCAACCTCGCATTGACATACAGTAACCAGAGGCGATGGAAGGAGGCCGAGATGCTAGAGGTGCAGGTCATGGAGACAAGAAAGAGGGTATTCGGCCAAGAGCATCCGGACACCTTGACCAGCATGGCCAACCTCGCATCGACATACAACGATCAGGGGCGATGGAAGGAGACCGAGGAGCTGGAGGCCCAGGTATTGGAAACGAGTAAGAGGGTACTCGGTCAAGAGCATCCAGACACCTTGACCAGCATGGCCAACCTCGCATCGACATACAGGAACCAGGGGCGATGGAAGGAGGCCGAAGTGCTGGAGGTGCAGGTATTGGAAACGAGTAAGAGGGTACTTGGCCAAGATCATCCAGACACCTTGACCAGCATGGGCAACCTCGCATCGACATACAAGTACCAGGGGCGATGGAAGGAGACCGAAGTGCTGGAGGTGCAGGTCATGGAGATGAGAAAGAGGATACTCGGCCAAGAGCATCCAGATACCTTGGCCAGCATGGCCAACCTCGCAATCACATACAAGCACCAGGGGCGGTGGAAGGAAGCAAAAGAACTACAGATTGAAGCGGTCAATAGACTCCGGACGACATTGGGCGAGGATCATCCCTCCACAGTAGTTGCAATCGCTAACTTGGCTTCAATGCGTTCGAAACACACGGCACCACAGCACTTTTCGGATGTACGCGGATCGAAGGACTGCCTTCCAGATAAGCTCCAGCAGTTTGTGCCCTCCAGGTCTTTGAATGAGGGCAATCTGGACCAAGAAACGTTGCAGCGTACCTCTAAGATATTGCAAAAACGTGACGAGGATAATGATCTAGAGACAGATGAGGAAAGGATTCAATGTGCACTTACTATATCCCTAGAGGTGGATGACGACAATGATTCAGATGAAGAAATGCTTCAACGTGCGCTAGCTATGTCAATAGGAGCGGATGAGGATGACGAGACAAATGAGGAACGGCTTCAAAGCGCGCTATCTATGTCAACAGAAGCGGATAAGGATAGTGATAAAAAAGAGGAACGGCATCAGCGTGCACTGGATATGTCGATGCAGGATGATCATGACGACGAGGTAGTTGGTTGCTTCCAAAGAGAAGATTCGGCTGAGGTACGCTAATCCTAGTTATTGTTAATGTTTTTTGATAGATTGTTAAGATGTGTTACCAGATTGCGAACCACAACGATGCTATAAAGCTAGGAAATGCAATGGCGGAAATGCAGAGAGGACCGAAGGAGTGAAGTGAATTGTCAGAAAGAAATGCTGTTTGATGGGCTAGTGAGAGAATAGAGTAATACGGCTACAGGTCAAGGTTTTGGCAACGGGCAGACATTTGGGATTACTGGAGAGCATGGAGGACATGTGGTGAATTTCTATTTGGGGAGGGGTTGGGTGGTCCTGTAGTTAGCGTTGGGAGTGTATGCCAAAGAAATTGAAATGAAATTCGGGATGTTGCCTTATGCACTTACTATGCCTAAAATCAAGTAGTCTGAAATCGGAGGCTATAATGTGGATGGCGATCGGGGGTGAACAGGTTGCTCGGAGCCCTGGGCGGCGGTTGGGTTTTGGAGGTTCGGATAATACTTAATCTCCTAAGTGTGATATTCGAAGATCTGTCCAATGTGAGCTCTCCACTCATTTCTGCGACCGAAAGGCTGTCTTCAGCTTGAGCGAGAAGTGAAGTCTCCAGTCCCTGTTAAGCCGTTGAAAGTCAAGTATACAGTTTCCATTCTCTATCTATATATCCATCCATCCATACAGCTATATAAACTATGTACACGGGGCTAGCCGGAGATGGATCAACTCGACTCTATCCTCAATCTCACTGGGTATACTACTTCTACCCCTACTGCTGAGTGCCAGCTGGACCGCCGTCACCTCGGTAGACATAGATGACGCGCGGAGGAAAGAGGACGGCAGATGAGATACGACGAAGGGAGCGGCGTGCCGCGTATATGACAGCGGCTAGGTAGACAACGCGGGATGGCAGATGATACTGGAGGAGGGCATGGTCGATAACGAGAAGTAGACAGAGACATGGAGTAGACTGGTAGACGACGGCGCGGAGGAGACACCTAGGAGACGACGACGTAGATAGACGGCGGCAGAGTAGACGACGACCAAAGCAAGACGAGGTCCAAGACAAGAAGGCGGCGCTGGAGGTCGGAGGTATGAAATGATGAAATGCCTTGTGGCCGTCTATTGCTACACTCCGTGAGAAACAAAAATCGGTCGGTGCTTATGTCAAGTCCGGGCGGTGCTAGTGGCTTTAGCGTCCGCCCAGGCCTGACAGGAGGCATAGAATGATGTAGACAACGCGTAGATGTGGTGCAGAGAGGGACGTAGGCATGGACGATGGATACGGACGCGTGGGAGTGACGATAACAGGCGGCGACGAGTGCGGAGGCGAGGATGATCGAGAGAGCAGTAGAGGAGAGCGATATTGGCTTTGGATACTATGTTACAGGTTGCTACTAGCTTCACCAGCAGAGGCTAAGAAATCTTGCTAACCAAAAAGGTATAGAATTTGAACCTAGAAGTGTATCCAACTCGTTGTCAAAATCCTGTCCAGCTCTCGATATACCATATAATCTGATCCAGCTCGTTACTTTGTAGTGCGTGCAGATTGCAAAGGAGACCCAATCCTTGTCTCTATTCATCCGGTTACATGCTCTGCCAGATTACAATCTGGTTTCAAGAGTTAACTTAAGGTGGATGAAACTTGCTGTTAGCGACGGAGGATGCAACCTACACTTACTACAGAAGTAACGAGTTGGACTAGATTATGCGCCTTCTTGTCGTATATCGTACTGTACATCTTGGACCGATTACATACACTTGCTACATTGTGGTCTAAATAAATGGTTTATACTTCACTTACAGTTCATAAGTTACAATGATGAGGTAGGAGTGATTAGATATATGTAAAGCGATTGGATCTATCTGCTCACGTGTCTAGTTTGAGACTTGAGGCTACAAGAGCTAGCTATGATCCCAGGCCGGATGGCCGCAACAACAATGTGTTAGAGGGTGAGAGCTTGCGACAGAGAGAGAGCAAGAGAGAGAATGACCCGATGAATAGGTCAATGTACCTTGAAAGAAGCATGAGGTGAGACGTTTACGTGGAGGTGTTCCGGGTCAATTGAGGGTAGCACTCACCGGCAAGTGTGGCAAATGACGTCAAGTGCAGTGTCAGGTTCACTCGGAAACGATAAGTGCACCCGCAAGGCAACCTAAGGCACGTGCACTTGAATGCCGAGCGAATGAAGGCCGCCAACCAAATTATATGAGAGCTTCGGGTGCAGCTCACTCGACCAGAGGTGTATCACTCGTGCCAAATAGTATGTACCACATGGAAACCCGGAGACTACGCAAGACCTTAATCGAAAAGTGAGCTCTTGTCAAGTAGCTTCCTGCTTTACGTTAGGAATAGTTGTCCGGAAAAGGTTGAAAATCGGCTAAACGGCTAAGGGTTTACTTGTCGCCGGTATTTTGGTACCTACTACTCTGCCTCCAGACGGTTACGGATCAAGACACTGGTATCATCGGTATAGGCCTTGAAACACAAATGGATACCGAACGTGCCGAAAGCGCATCTTGGTACGACAATGGTAAATTATGACTGTCAGGAGTGCGCCATGGGGTCTGTGTAAGTTTCTCGCTGGATACTATTTGCATCGAATTTTTGACGGTGTTAGTAACAAACAGCGTAAGTTTTGACGTCCATGATACAGTTAGGTTGTTAGGTCGTATCGGTGTTGTTGTTGTTTATTCATACTGTATGCACTCTTACTAGAGTATGACAGGACCTGATATCCCCTCCGCCTCCGGGCTAGCCGGCTAGATGGCGGAGCTCCCCTCCGCTACCCTTCGTCCCCGCTGACGGTCGTATCGGTGTTGTCGGGGTTATTATAAACGATCAGTTGACCGAACATCATCAATCTCCGACAAGCGACCCCTTATACTTTCTGACTATGTGTATACTCTCTCCTACCGCTAAACAATTGACTCCAGCAACAGCGGCCTCACCCAGACAGGCGTCCACTCGCCCCCTCACATACGTCCCCAGACACTCCCCCTGAAAGCACCATTAGTTTAGGGGCGGACCTCTTGGGGAGCTACTGTTCGGAGATTGATGATTTGCTTCAATATATGATGGTAGGAAGTATGGAACGGCCTGTGGATTGATGGAGACTTTCGACATTGGAGTATGATTCTCGGTGAAGCCCAAAAGCACCCCGCATTCATAACGCTAAAGCAACCCCGCCTCATTAAGGTACAGGGATCAGGGGTTGGAATCATCAAACTGCAAGCCTTTTAATAACGCACGCTGTGAGTTGACCATTAACTGAGCCGGTGGTAATATACACAATGTATACAACTCTGTTGTACATATCTCGTATCTTCTCCTTTCCTCCTCTCAGAAACAAAGAATATATGCTTACGGTTCTCTCCATTGTGCAACATCAACTCTGGAGGAATATTCTCGGGATGCAAAAACCTCGCCCTCTGGCCTATATCCAGTTCTATTGGTTCAACTGTGATCTTGAGATACGGTTTGGAACGCCCCATAAACACTCAATGAACCCCGCTTAGCCCACCCAACGAAGAATGCGCGGGTTTCTGATCCCGATAGCATTCCCTCTAAGTATTCCAAGTGATTTCTTTCAGACGGTGCTCTAATGCTCACCAGTAGCATGCATAACCATGCCCTAGGATTGTTGCGAATAAGGAGGAAGAAACTGTGTGCGTGTGTATAGATTATAGTGCAGAGAAAGAGTGAAGGAAAAAAGCTCGAGATACATAGTACAGGGGAGTAGCGACTGTTGCGCGGCCTTTTGCCACCTTTGGCACCACCAGATATGTAACAGAGAAGATGGCGTTGTCTTTGAGTGATGGAATATCATCAGCCCAAACCAACATAAATTATTTCATTCTGTCATCAAATAGACGGCGTGGGATATCATTTTCAGCCATTTTATTAGGTAGCTTGAGGTTTCGAGGGGTCCAGCGGTTACCTAATACATCTGCCACTTACGCCTCCCGCCTCCAGGAGCAGTCAATGTCTTCGTGAAGTGACAAGGCTCTTTCGTCAATGGTAAGATTCTTGGAGAATTCATCAGGCAGCACTTTCGCGAGATCTGTGTAACATAAACACCAATTGATGACATCTCGCATTCACTCTACGGAGCACATCCGATTTGTTGGTGACAAAACATTCCAAATGTAGCCACGTTTAACGTCACAGCTGCACAACACGTGATTATGAGGGGTCAATATTCCCTGCGGGGTAGCTGATGGTGCTGATGCACATTCTAACTTCTAAGGCACCAACTGTTCAACCCAACGTTAAGCTGTCTTCTGAAATTATCACATCAGATTATCAGCACACGGATCTATCAACCTACAGATTGCAATGGGTAGTACCGCAGTCCCCTCGTACGTCGGTCCTATCAGCCTTTCACTCCCTTGCAAGTCGACTGACGTATGTTATCTTCAGTCAGGTCGATTCAGACTCCTCCACCAAAATGACTATTCTTGTCGGTCCCGAACGGCAACCGTATACGGTATACTCCGATATGCTTACGAAACACTCCGGATCCTTGCGTGCGTTATGTGCCGGGAGTTGGGCCGAGACCCAGAGCCGGGAGATTGACTGGAGTGAATGGGAGGAAGCTACAGTAGAGCGGTTTTTGCAGTGGATACACAATGGGAGTTACTCGACAGCGGAGCCGGTGACGGAGCAGAGTATCGGGAAGATACCGACACCAAGTGGCCAGACAGCCTCCTGTCACCAATTTCCACGGCGTGATGCTCGCACCCCCTCCAAGTCAGAGTCCAAGGCGCTAGGAAATCCTATATATATCGATAGTGACAGTCCCTCCGCCATCCTGATGGCCCATGCAAAGGTCTATGTTCTCGCTCAATACACGAACACCGAGGCGCTCGAACATTTTGCCCTTGAGCGGTTGTGGAACGTATTACATTCCATTAAACCGTTAAGCAAGAACTCGAGACTCATTAAAGAGATCATCAGTCTAGTCGAGTATGTGTATGCAAACACCAATGCCCTTGTGAACTCGGAGGAGCCACTGCGGCGCATTATCAGCACATTTTGCGCTAGTCTATCGCTTGAACTACAGGACCAACCCGAATTCCATAGTCTACTTCATGCAGGGGGGGATTTTGTAGTTGACTTGTGGGAGAGGGTAGCAATGGTTAGAGAGGACGAACAGGTGAGGGTCAAGAAATTTGAAACGCTAGGTGCGGAAAAGGAAAAGTTACAAAAAGAATGTGCCACACTTCGTTATCAGATGCAGGAGGTTGTCAGAGACAAAGAACAGATACAGTGCCGCAATAATTTCATTTTGTGTGGCATACATGATTGTTATAAATGTCGATCAAAATTCTAGTGCGGATAGGGGGGCTATTTCGGTTTATTCAATACATCGCATGGATTGTCTGCTTGTCACCTGCACAATACCCTAATTTCGGGGTCGTTCAATATAAGTGTCATCTAGATATGGTGTTTTGAATGTTCAATAACCCGCTGAAGTACCCCAACTATAATGTGTTGTCATGTCGGGACAACACTTCCATGTACTTAATCTCTCCGAGGTTATCATCACTTTTGAGCTACCAAAACCGAGTCATTTATTTACCCTAGAGCTCGCCCTGCAGTTCCAATGTTCATTCACTCCCTTGTACCTCTGATAAATTTCGCGCAGGACTGCCCGGCAGCATCCGAATGTCGTTGGGTTCTGGCCATGCCCCAGCCACATCCAGTCGTGATTAGCGTCTGAGTAATATGTAAGACATTACCAGATAACCTGCAATATTCAATGTGTGATCACTCGGATATTTGCAACTTCCCGGATCGGTCAGCTTGGAATGTTTGTAAAAACGAAGGACGATGATGTTGGATTTCCCGAGTGGTAACAGTACAGTCCCACTACAATACTCTACGATAGTGATATTACTAATTGACTAGGCCAATAGACAAGGGCACCAAGTATACTACCAAAGTGAGCAAACAGTGTTCTCCCCCTACTCCATTTTCCTTTCGTTCTTATCGGCTTTGGATTTGGTATCCATGAATTAGTGTTCTCAACCGTCCCGTCCGTCCGAGGGTAGGACGGAAATGGTGTCGTCATTAGGGAGTGAGACGGTCATCTATCGACATCCATTGGTATTTCGCAGTGCTCATAACAAATATATCAAACTCATTACAATTATCCTGACCGTGAAGCAAAATCCTTCATCATCTGTTCCATCCGTACCATGTCTGATTCCGTTTCCCCAACGATCAATCCCTGCTGCACTCACGATTTTAGACATTCAGAGGCCTCTATGATATCATCTTCCAAGCGGTTTCGCCGGTCACTGATCAGCATCTTTGCACTAATTTGGCTTCTTCTATATATAAGCTGTGGCCGCCCGATCACGGCTGGGGACGGTGGATGACTGCCGGGGGACGGCGAAAACACCGTCCCGGCAGACACGGAACGTCCAGCCGTCATTGGTCTGCTCGGCTACCCCTAGGACGGCACCACCGTTCCCAGCCGTCGGACGGGACAGCTGAGAATACTGCCATAGATACCACCATTAGCAGCGAAGCCTCCGTAAAGGATGAAGTAAATCCAAAAACCATAAATGAAAGGTAACCGCTCAGCTGAACTTGAAAGCTTAAATTCTCACGCTGTGAGCCACCGATGACATTCGATTGATCCCAAACTATGCACAATTATCTTGGTGTCTTCCTGAACCCCGATTTTGCACGGAGCTTCGGCACCCCCGAGTCTTGTACTGAACGTGAAAGTTTGTACAATACCGTGTCAAGTCGGATCTATTAAGTTCATAGATACAATTTTTTGTAACGCATCACTGCGCCGTTCAACGTAGGATCCAGGGTACGGATAGAATGGGAGGATGAAACCTTGGTCTACAAGTGAACTTGACTCTAAGGGGGTCGGAAACGCGCTATTAGTGCCTTTTACCCGTACAAATGAAATGGGAGGCACCCGTTGTAGGTAAAAATGGCACTAGGAGGTGCTGAAACTCGTTTCGTACCTTTTTGAAAGTCGCAATGCCTTTTATTGTGTGCCCTTTCGGCTTGTGACTTTTTGAACATGCTGCACTCCCACCAAAGGTGCCTTAAAACCATGATTTTCTACGCTGTGCTCTTGAAATGGTGCATTCCCAAGACCCAGAACCCTACCTGCATTGCTTTTGTTCTTGGCTCTGTGTGCGCGCTTGCGGGAGTGACCTTGAGGGCGCGCAGCTCATAGACAAGCAGTTTCTCGAACGGTTTTCCATGGGTAATTTGATGCGTGGAAGCTATGAGTCCTATCAACCTATGAGTTGACTAGATAACTATGATACGCAGGCAAATATCTGCGCTCGATACTATACATGACGCTGCATATGTTGTGACCCATTCGTGGTAGCCGCCCCCATCCATGGATAAGCAGTACCATCCATGAACAGGGCAGTTCCATGAATGGAACAAATAAAAATATGCAATTAGAAAATAGCTTCGCTTATAAAATAAGTACTACTGAATATTTGTTTTTCAAGTCCATTGGCTTCGCTTCACTTCTATGTATCTTTTATTTATAAGTCCATTTGCTTCGCTTTGCTACCACATATCTCTTTTACAAGTCTATTAGCTTCGCTTCGCTGCCATATATTTCTTTTACAAGTCGGTTAGCTTCGCTTCTAAATATCTCTTACAAGTTAGTTGGCTTCACTTCGCTTGTATATATATCTTGTTTAACAAGTCAGTTGGCTTTTTTATCGACTTCATACTCAGCTAACTTTACCAGCAATAAAATTGCTGGCTCTCAATAATCCTCTTAGTGGCGCGAATTTAATTTGAACAACTTATTTTTATTTGTCCTATTCATCGGTCCATGAATGATGGTACTTTTCGTGGAACCGCCTTGTCCATAGATGGTACTGCCCGTCCATGGATGGGGCGATTCCACGAATGGGTCAGAACACATACAATACACTTATCAAATGCACTTAGTTGCATACTCCCAAGCACATTCCCAAGCACGCTCCCAAGTACACTCGACAGCGTACACTCCCAAGTGCACTCTATTGCACATTCCCAAACCGGCTTGGCTTTACGCTCCCATGTACGCTCCCATGAAGTCTTGAGTGCCTGTTATCAAGTGCGCTTGGATGCAGAGACTCGCTGAGTGATAGGCGCTGGGCGGGGTGTGGCAAGCGGGGTATGGCGGGCAACCGAAATCATGACGTCAATCGATTTCATGGTCTGAGCCTTATCTTTGGCACGCCCGCTGCGTCAGGATCTCACGATGTCTCACTGTCAGGGTGTTGGTAATTGCAGCCTTAGATTCTGCAGCAAAGGTAGTCAATTAACTCTTGGGAGAGCAGATCTCCGACTCGGTTTTTCCAGGTGCCCGATTCCCATCGATTTTGGACGTATATATATGCACGTATCCTCCCCGGGGCTACTCATGCTGTAATATGGTGATGGTGATGGTGATTGTGGCGGTGATAGTCACGGTACTGGTCAGAGGGGGGAACACTTAGACAAGTAGGTTGGCTACCTCAATGTTAAAGCTTCCGTAGACTTAGACTTTCCTATCGGCTTAAAGCTTCTGTCACTGGCAGCCTGCTCAAAGCTTCCTGCAGAAAAGCTTTTTACCCTGATACGCTCTCTTAACCGGCTCTCAAGCGCTCTCCATGCGGGCTCTTTAGCAGGGGTTCACGGGAAGCTTGTTATGAGCGGCGCGAGCGTAGTCTATAGTCGATTTGCATTTTTTCCGGCGTACATTTCTACTACTAAAAGGCAACCACAAATGATAGATTGTGGTTCTCAATCGACTGCTCACCTTCCTTTTACAACACCCATCGCCACCTCTTTTGCCCACATTATCTGCTAAATCACTACTACCACTACTGCTATCATTCCCAGGCCACCCTAGATTGCATCAACACTGGAGAGATCAACGACAGAGTTGGGCGCAGTGGGAAAACCTACAAGGCAGGAACTGGCAATGACGAGAGTGTTAAGATGTTGAGAGTGTTGAAGGGGGCAGATGAGTCGGTGCTCCCACTAGTGGTTTGTGTTTTTAGTCACCGCCTTTGGAGTAACCTGGGTCTTTACTGATTTTGGTACTTGAAGGCGAAAGGCACGAAAAGAGGATAAGTGCGGAGACCAAGCACAGAGGAGAAAAGACACGGAGGAGAAAAGCCATGGGGAGAAATGGCACCAGGAGAAAGGCACGGTGAAAAAGGCACCTTAGAAAAGCATTGCGTAGTGCCATTTCAGTGTCAATTCCATGGTACCTTTTGCTACCATACAAAGAACCCCTAACCCAGTTCTTGCACTTAAATGCTTTTGTTTTCGGTGTAACAAAAGGTACTGTTCTGTGCCTTTTCCGGTGCCTTTAAAGAAGCACATTTCTGATTCTCTTAGAGTGAATGATTTTGTGGCGGCAGGTTGAAAGCGCCGTATGTAGCTCAGCGCCAAGAAATCGAGTGATTTACTGTGCTTGGAGAATATTGTTTCATGCCGTTGTGTTCACTGGAAACTTGTGTTTTATTTGGTTTTGGAGAGGAGCACAGGGCGAGGAGAAAGCTCACAATATACTGACGTCTGGGTGAGGGGTAGAGGCAGAGAAAGTGCACTCTGCAGCCCAGAGTCAATCTGCAGCAGTACTCTAATGCCGATTGTTTTTGCGTAAGTAAACTAAAGACCATAACTCCATCTCGGAGGAGTTTCAAGTAAGTACATGGTACACTGGTTGTGAGTGTGAGTGGCATCAATATATATTCACCCCCTGTATTATATACCCCTCTCCTTCTATATGCGTTTAAAATTTCAAAACCTTGTAAATACATCATCGTTATTTCTTACGCGGGCGGCTGTATATTATAATCTCGTACTGTTGGGAGTAGTACCGGCGAGTTGTCAGTAATAAAACGGGACACTGCGGCATTCTGACACACCAATCATTCTTCCCCAGAATCCACAGCAAGATATTCGTCATGCGTTCTACGTTTCCTTGAGGTAACACGTGTTGTGAGTTCGATAGATGTATAGCTGCCCGTTTGTTTGCGAAGCGCGAGATATCCCAGCTCTTCAGGATCTGGAATGCCATCCTTGAATGACTGGCTTGAAAAGAACGCATAGAGGATAACGCTAACTAGCAAAAAATGGAGTACAATATTCGCGAACACGAGAAAGAGCCCAAGTGACTTTCGGGGTACCGCGTACGATTTGAAGAAGCGTATCGTTGCATCCCCGGGAAGCACAAAGAAGTCGAGGAGGTGGTAGTAGAAAGTTGTAATCGATGTCATCATGGCGGCTTCCCAGGCTAGAGAAAGTTGCTTCGTGTCGTGGTATGAATTCATGAAGAGAGTCTCCACGGTCGCCTCCAATAGTCGGGTTTCTCCGGTCTTTGCTCCCGGTATGGTTGCGCCGTACCCCGCGCGTGTCGACTGTAATCGAAGTGACCACCCGATTGACTGTATCGGTTGAGATTCGTTCCGGTTAAAGGAGGGAAGATTGAGTACACCGCGGTCCCGGTTCGACGATCTCTTCGGTCCATCGCTTCCGAGCTGTCTTTGTACGTATGTTGTGTCAAATTCCCAGCTACCGTCTGCCGACGGTGGGTTGCGGTATAATCGGGGTTCGGTATAGTTAGATGTGACATCGACATCCACGTCTCCCGCCGCCCATTTGAAGAGAATTGCGCAGAGACTGTGCCTGATGCGGAGGTCTTGGGAGGGGAAGTTCTGAGTAGCCCACTCGGTACCATCGAATGCTTCATTTCCGTCTCGTTTGATTCGGGCGGGGTTAATGCTTGAGATATTAGTCCACGACGAATTCGAAACAAGTAGCCAATGCAGCCCAATATCGGATATATTCATAGCAGGGAAGTCATTAACCGCTCTTGGAGTATTTCCATGCCTTTCAATGGTGTCCGTTACCTCGCAGATACTGGTGGTGTTGGCTGTAAGCGTGCAGTTTATCAGGCCAAAGTCGAATTCTACCCCACCAAACTTCAATGAGCTTCTTTCGAACAACTTTCTGTTGGCGCTCCCAGCCTCCATGTTGTCAATCTGGGCCAAGAAGTTAACTGTTTCTATCGTCCGCTTGTCGATATCGGGGGATTGTGGACCTAACGGCGGGAGGCGACGAAACTGTGCTGTTGCATTAATAAATTTTGGCGCGAAGCAGACGGCCTGCGTATTTACAGCTGTCACTGGACCACGGTATGACGCAAGGGTGGCCAGCTTTAATCCTCGCAACGGTAGTAGCGCGCGAATGACACTCCCGGAATCCACCATGCCAGCAGCTTTGCCACCCGTAACGGTGGTGCGCGCGGCGGACTTTTCGGCAAACACTGGGAATTCGACAGGTGTGGCACTGAACATATTCAAATCGTCCCCGGGGGCCCAGGTACCAAATGTGTAATTGACCTGAGTCACCGTATCGAATCCCTCTCGCAGCGATACCGGCTTCAAGTCACCGAGCAAGATTGTCGACGAAAACTGCACAAAGACACTTTCCAAGGTTAACAGCACGATTGCAAGCAGTCCCAGACTCCCCCGGCCGGATTTCGCCGCGGTGATGAACGACCATGCGATGCCGAATGGGCCAGAATTTGCGTACTGATGGATGAATGTTATGCCAATGTCTTTATCTCGAACTTGTCGGTTCTCGAGGGCTAACGACGCAAGCATCTTGCAGACGAGAAGTAGTTGCACACTTATGCATATTCGGAGTACAGCGCTGCAAATTGTGACGAATTGCGATAGCCACCCCCGAAGGACCAGGCCCGACCAGATACTTTGCTCTTGTTGCCGTGATGCCGTCGACACCCGATTGCAGTATTCCCAAAGTGTTCCGAGCAGCACCGCAATAGAAACGATGAGGATGGTGCCCACGGATAGGGCGACCAGCTTAACGCTACCGAAGCGACGCCTAAACCGGGGCCAGATCCCCTTCGATGCAGAGTCTAAAATAGGTTAATGAGAGATGAAAGTACTCTAGCCGTCGGACGTTTGTATACCCTTCATGGCTCTTGTGATCGCAGAAAGTTGGTAGTGCTACGAGGCTTGCCGAAATAGTGACTAGTGCGATTCGAAAGTTGTGGGATGTCGTCTCAATCTGTGGTTGGCTTTTCTTTTCGGCTGTCGATTGTGATGCCAGATTCAGGATGAGCACTACTTGCCATAATTAAAGAACTTTTCTGTGCATAGCCATCCACATAACTTACTCTATTTTTGTTTAAGTCGCGACTGCCGGTTTGCGCAAAGTCACCCTGCGTATTACCCCGTGTTATTCGCTAGCGCCCGAAAGGGTGGCCAATCAGCTTGTTGTATTTGGGCTGCTAGCGAGATTTAGATGCTATCCACATTTCTTGTTCAAGTCTAGCGACTTTACACCTCCGGTGAGTGCTGCTGTTGCCTAGTCTCTCATCAGCATTTCTTGCGACAGATGGTCACGTATGTAGTTAGGAGTCGCGAAATAGATTTACAAGTGAGCTATCTGTCATCAATTAAATTGTACTCTATTTCGTGTATGTTGTCAGCAACAGTAGTGGAGGGAGCGATCGGTTTGTTGCTATATCGCAGGGAGAACCGTGTGCGTGAATAGGCTTAAGGTTCAGAGAGACGAGAAGGAGAAACACTCAAGATATATACAGGAGACTTGTGTGTCATCAACCCCAGTTACAGTGAGTTTATATGATGTTTGAAACGTCTCAGATCTCATTATGCAACTCGGTTCCAACAAATGTCTTCGAGCTAGCTACTTGGAGATGGTGGTCGCGATGATCGGATTACTCTACTCCAGTTAAGATGGGATTAGATTAGACTAGATAGCAGGCGCTAACGTGCGTAAGCCACCTGTGGCCACGTTGCTTCGCTACGATTTTAGTACCCCGTATTACGATAATTATCAACCTTTGTCAGACTTAGAGCAGCGAGAGTGGCCAGAGGTAATTTGGATGATGTGCCCAGCAGTCCTACACGGCCCGACATCGTCGCGCAATCCAGAGTACCTAGGCCATGGCTTCCCTTAATATGGACCTTGTTCTAGTCCATTCACGGAGGCGGTTCCTCCGCGGAGAGACCGGTCCATTCGCGGAGTCCCACCCTCCGTGAATGGACTGGTTCATTCGCGGAGTGTATATACAAAAGTGCTAATTACGCTCAACCAAAAAAAATAATTACTCTGTACACCTTCATCGTGATCCCTACGAGCTGTATGCCTCAACGTCGTCGTACATCTACAATTACACAGTGCTCTATGTCATCATTTGAAACCGTCTCTTGCTAGTTTCCCGCTTCCTCCACATTATCCTCTTCCTCCATCACCTCCTCTTCCTCCATCACCTCCTCCTCCTCCTCCTCCTCCTCCTCCTTACTAGTGACCTGTTCCTCCTCGTGAACCTCTCCTTCCTCAGTATCCAGTTCGGTCAAATCATTGGAGTGCTTTCCTCAGCGCTTTTGTTGCAATCATCAGCGGTAGTGGAATCTGTCTGCGCCCAGGCCTCTCCTGGTGTATTTGCTGAGTCGAAGTCGCTTTTGATTCTGACTGGGCCCAGGCAGAGCTGTGTTCCGTTTAAGATTGAAAGTACCAGATGGCGCTGCTAGGAACTAATACAACCATCAACTACGATATAGATGGTGAGTTTCGATATTTGGAAGATGTGAATTTAGTTGCGCTGATTGAATTCAACTGGATATGGCCAGCCAAGTGTGCATACATGCGTGCGCATATATGCATGCAGTGCATTAACAAAGTGTGTACACTCCGCGAATAAACCAGTCCATTCACGGAGGGTGGGACTCCGCGAATGGACCGGTCTCTCCGCGGAGGAACCGCCTCCGTGAATGGACTAGAACAGACCTCATCTAGTCCAGTGTTCTGTTCCTAACAGGCCAGTCCGGTCAGATATGGCCATGATCTGTTCCGGCCTGTGCCAAGGCCGGTCAAGGAATCAGTGACCCAGGCCGTCTAATGACTTTGAGAACTTGACCTGGCTGGCCTGTAGATATCTGCAGTCTTCTTCCTCAAATTTGATTCAAGTAAATACAGTATTTTGAAGCAGTTATAGCCTCTGTGATCCACCAGTTCCTACCAACCTCAGCTAGGGAACGGTCGATAATACAATAAAGCGAAGGTAGGTACATTATGGCCGTATCATGGGGATTTTATAAAGAATGATTTCGTCTATGCCGGCCAAAATATTGCATAGATTTACACGATAATGCAGGTATATGCAAGTTTCTGCAGATATATGCAGGTTTAGATAGTTCATGCAGGCTATGCGCAGGCATTTGGATTAGTTTAGATTTATGCAGATTTAATATAGGCCGCTACAGGTAACTGCAAGCCCAGCGCAAGATGGCCCAGGTGTTGTGGCAGTTGACCTTTACCGGACTATGCCCAGGGCGGTCTGACCGCTTAGGAACACTGATCTAGTCTTGTTCCTAAAATCGAAAACCTCCGTAGTTACAACGAGCACTCGCATTATTCGTATTAAAAAAGTGTGGAGGAATTCTTTTGCATTAATGGCAATCGCGCCAGCTAGAGGGCTATTGGAGCTACAACTGGTGTGGTAGCGGTTCGATCACTCGCTCATAGTGTATCACTCGACTGGTGGTGAGCTTGCAAGGTTTTCCAACGTGCCTCCGGACTATCACCCTCAGTATCACGGCCGGTATCACCACTGGGTCTGAGGGTGTACCTATGGTGTTGTCCTAAATATAACTATCATTTCTAGTATTCTCCACAGCGCATTATACTCCTATATTATCTAACTCATTCTTGATGTTATCCTCCAAGTCCTGCGCTGCGTCCAATGCCACTGTCAGTTGCAGATACCCCGTTCTCGCCCTCTCTGTGTATGATTCGACTAGCTTCCGTTCTTGAGTAATTAACTCACAAGGTCAACTACGGTATCTTGTGTGGCCTCACTAGCGCCGGTCCAGTCAGCAGTCTGATACTACAAAACTTCGAGTTCATTTAAATCCTAGGTCTTGCTGGGAACTACACCTGGAGTGGTGATTCGCGTTATTATGGTAAGGTGTAGGATATACTGGTAGTGTATAAGGCATTATGATAGGGCACAGCTTCTTATGCATATATGGGGAGTCTCTCTGTAGATCGACTCTATCATTAAGAATCATCACTACAACAGGTAATGAACCTGGCGGTCACCAAATACTATGGTCGCCCCCGAACGTTGAGACCCTGCTACAAATCTGTTTGAACTCGTGCATTCGAATGTATGCGGACGCTTCTCTACACCCTCGCCAGTACTATATACTACTTATCGATGACTATACACGCTACACGGTCATCTAGGTACTCATAGATTAGAAACCAGAGAACTTCATGTCTATCTACCGACCATTACACGCCCGTGTAGACTCCATGGCCTACGACGTAGAACGCTTCCGGTATGATAGCGGCTTAGGAGAAAAGAACAACAAGCTCTTCTAAATGTTGCTCGCTGTCCGCGGTGCTACATATGAACTCTCTCCTCCATATGTTCATCAATAAAAACAGTGCTACCGAGCGGATGATCCGGACAATTACCGAGCAGGCGAGAGTGTTGATATTGTGCGATACTGATAATGCCTCTTAATCTATCTGCAGGTAGAATCTAGGGTCCCGTCGGAAATCGTCGGAAGTTGTTATCGGAATGGCGAGTGGAGACTGGTGGAGTGGCGGGCGGCAAGAGTGAGAAATCTGTGTACTGACAATTCTGAGAGACCTCTAGATCCACTTCTAGGCCAGTGACTCTGGAAGACCTATCTAAACCTCCCTCATACTAGACATTATAGTAACGCAGTAAATAACGATAGATTTTCAAGCACCCCCAGCTGTGGGGAGAAGCTCAGCACTGCAGTCTACGTTCATCTTCAAGCAGTAAAATCAACTGTCCCGTCCGCCCGGGACCACTGCGAACGGGGACGGAAACGATACCGTCCTTTTGATTACGGACGGGGGCGGGCGGCAAGGACGGCCAGGGACGCAGCAGTGCCGTCCCCGGCCGTCGCCCATGGGTGTCCACGGATCCCGCTTAGAGTAAATAGCAAAAAATCTTAAGATGTGTCTAGATGAGCAAGTACTTCTTCAATATTTATATATGTTCCGTACAATATGCGACACATGCCCGCTCGCGAACCGGATGTATCCAGTTTACGATCCATGTCCCGTTCGCGAACTGCAAGCCCAGATGCAACCCCACTAAGTTGAGCAAGCTTTCATATCTACCAATATATGTAACTCAGAGACTTGAGTTCAAGCTTACAGATGAATAAACTCTATAAAACACATTCACCACATAGTGCTCTTCCACCTGCCTCTCATTTATTCTCATTGCATCATTGTAAATTCCTCAGCGCTCAGCCTGGAGAGGGAAAATGTCCAGTTTTTATATATGGGAGCTCTGAGCGCCCTCAACCCGTCACCAACACTGCCCTAAATTCCTCTACATACACCCCCAACTGCAATCGCTTCTCCGCAAAGAACAGCACTGCCAGTGTGGGTTTTCTGGAGTGTGAATTGCTAAGATAAATTATTAGTGGTCGCATATGGTGTCCTGTTTGCAAATCTTCACCCATTCACAAACCAGACAACCGGTTCGCGAACCGGATACTCCAGTTCGTGACCGGCCATGGGTCGTGTATCGTACGGAAAATATACATACCATCTGTATCTACTCATGCTATAGCACTGTAGTTTTATATATGTATCGCAGCACCCTCCATCCATTTATATCTCTTTCCACGCTCTCCCAAAGCTATATTTGATTTCATCTAAACATACTGAAACCGCCCGTTATCTATCGGGGATGGTGGAAATACTGTCCCTGGTGGCCCCTGGCCGTCATACAGTCTTCGACGAGTAAGGACGGGACAGGTGGCTTTGGCGCAGTCCCGTCCGTCCTGAAGAAATTGTTGAAGTGAGTGGGTGTGTTGATTGTTGGTACAGTGAAGAGAAAAGAAGCGAGAAGAAGGGAGAGCAGAGTGCGAAGTCTAATATGGCAGTCATGGTGTGAAGTCTAAAGAGCCAATCACGACCATGCATGTTAGGGCTTCCAGCAACAAAAACCTCGAACGGCCCACCGTCCCTGGCCGTCCGACTGGACGGTTTGGCATGTGTCCTCAAGTGATTCGGCATGGAGCATGCCACGGCGCGATAACTCCCATAGACTCTAATGTTAGGCTGGATTGTAAAAGGCTGAGGGAGAAGGAACTGATGATATTAAAGACTACCAAGCAATTTATGTACAAGTTGTTGCAACTCGGCCCGAAATATTATTTGCAGTTGCTGACCTTGTTGGTATAACTCCTGTGTTGCGAATATGTAGGACAGAGAAATGTGCATGTATAGACTTTAGGTACAGAAACAAGAGAGGAGGCATATACAGAGAATTTTCGAGTGTATCTTCGGTATACCGGTGCCAATCTTGCCACTTGCCACACCGATATTCAATATCCCGATCATTCACCAGCCATGACAACCGCAGAGAATGTCCTCCGGTATCGCAAGGCTACTGTATACACCACGGCAAAGGCTACGATAATGGCAATGGAAGCTATAATTATCTCGTTGGATATACAGACCCTGCTTGGACCAGCGACAGTGATGGCCGCAGGTCTCAAGGGGGCTGCGTCTTTCTTACTAACAACGACATTGGCGCCATATCGTAGCAATTCACCTTCGATATCGCGGACGAAAGCTGACGCTGAGTACAGTACAGCTTCCCTTGCAAAGAACCAGAACAAACTCGTTACGTTTCGCCAATCAACCCCTCACCCTAATACCTCCAACACCCATATGAAACGCGGATGACATATGAATTATATGCCATAGCATCATCTGCATGTGAGACCAAATACACGAAGTTGTAGATTCCCAGCTCCCAGAATATCTCCCAGTCCCGGTGGCTAAGTAACGCCAGCTTTTCTATGCGATCTATGCCTTCCACACCAGCAACTGCACTGGTTTCAATGCGATCTAGTACCGCCCCACCGTCCAAGCCCAAACGATCAACCAGGGCATTATGTAAGCCCTAACTGCGTTAGTTCCCTCATTTATTGACACTAGCAATACATTGGTGAGGATGTACCCGCAGTGTCGCTACGGTGCTGCGTAGAATGACGAATGGTTGGCGAACTTCAAGTAGGGAAATGCCATCGAATACACCTATGGCGAGGATGATGCAGCCCTCGGGTACCTCTTCGAACATCGCTTCGTTAGGTCCCTGTTTATCGGCGCAACGTTGAAAATGTTTAGTGACGTCAACGCTTCATCTGGTGTTCAAAACGATGTGGAATCTTACCTGGTGTTGAAATTCGATTCCTCGAGTGCTTGCTTGAGCCTTAGAAAACGACAATGTAGTTAGTCAAGCTGGCAAATGGGTCTATGGAGACAGTTTCGTGACGTTGTCGAAGTAATTGAGGTAGACGCTACTAGAAGAGTCCCAGATATTTAGTAAATACGATTCGGTGACGTGAGGTATGCCAGTTTCGCTAGTTTTGGTGGTGTCGAGTCGTAGGAATATCTGCGAATTAACGGTTGCGAGCGGCTTGGAGATGCGGGGTTGGAGCGGAGTAGGGCTAGGGTTCACCCGATGTCGCAGTCATTTGGCATGTTTCCGAAAACGATGGTATCAATTTCTGGGGAATGGGGATTTCAGTTGTCCCACCCGGCTGCGCCTTAGTCAACAAGTTGACACGGGGAAAATGAGGTGATCTTTTTGGTGGGGTTGAGACTAAATCACATGACTACGAATAACTAACACCAAACCGATTTTCCGGCGACATGATTTGGGAGTGTAGTGTAGGTGCCACTTTACCGTGGGGTGAATCTCGTCGGGAGTGTAATTTTACGCATTGGTATTTAATCCACACTGTTGCAATCGACTCGCTAGGTTTAAATATTGTATTGTGCTTATCGTAAACTTTGTTGAGAGGGATGATGTGGTGGAGTGTAGCTTACTGAAAAATTTCGAAATTTTGTCAAAGTCCAAAGTTGTATGGGTAACAACGTGAAAATGTTAGTACATAGTTATTTGTTAATTCAGAAAAAATACTTTATGGTGTAGTGATTAATATAGATAGTGTTGCACACGGGACGAGACGAGACGAGCTTGGAGCCGATCCCGGAACATATCGTCCTACCCCTGGTCCCGGACTAAGCAGTGGTCTCGCTCAACATCCCGGGGTATTGTTTTAGTATATATTTAAGAATTATGCATGACATCCTCCGCATCCTGTGCCTTCCAGTCCCACTTTCAATATTCAAACCGCTATGGCCCTACCTCCGGCTGCTTCCCTGACATCCCTAGCTTCCCAACCGTGATCATCAATGGGCATCTACTCAGCGTTCACCTAATCTTTTCCTGCTTCCTATACCTCCCCCTCTTCCACCTCTGCAACATCTCACATCTCCACTTCAGGCTGCCCGAGCCAGTTCTTTATCAGGAGAATGGCTCAGGCTGAGAGTCCCTTTCGATTTTCCTCATAGTATATTACTCACAGAGTCTCGAGATTAGTCCAAAAAAGTCCCGGGATATCTCGTCCCGTCGAAAGGCCGGTCTTGTCTGTCTCGGGACCAGAATCCATGTTCCTAGCGGCCCGGCCCTCATTTAAAAGCCGCCGCTAAGGCCGGCCAGGCCAGGCCAGAGCAAAGCCGGGCCGGCCTGGCCGCTTAGGAACGCTGGCAGAATCCGGGATGGAGTCTCGAGATAATTCGTCTCGTGTGTAACACTAGGTCAATACCCCAGAAATGGTGGCACATATGTTATTTTAAGATAGGCTACCGGTTCAAATCACACAAGGTGTAACGGCAAAGCACTTGAGCTGGGCGTGCGCTTGGCTGGTACGTACGGTTGGATCGCTGAGTATATAGTCATCCCATGAAGTGCTTGTACGCTAGCGATAATCTCACTTACATTCTACCCTACTTCATCAATTGTTCTCGTTTGTCCACTTTATTTGACATACAAGTATGAGCTCAAACTCAAGCATACGTGCATTTACATAAGGCGGAGTTCCGAACGGGCCGGGCTGGCCGGGATTTGCCTCTCCGAGGTCGGCCGTGGCTTTTTGGAGGTTAGGCTCGTAGGCCTCCCTTAGCGGGGATTTTTCTATAAAGCTCGTAGGTGCCTGTGGGCGCTTGTAGGCTGAGTGATGTACTAAGCATCTGTAATATATATCGTGCACTTAGGTGAATGGTTTATAAAATAAGTATTGGTGCTAGGGTTTCATTAATAGCTACCTCTGAACAATCAAAAAGGACGAAATAACATGCAGATAAACGAAGTATGCACTGAATGATAATGAAAAGCATCTAGCCTTATACCACACTTATCTGATGCTTCAAAGCCTGTAGCATCTCCTCCAATTCCTGAATCTTCTCTGCCTCCACAATTCCAGCCTTTTCCCATGATTTCAAACATTCTACTACTACAATAATATCACCCCCCAATCAATTGCGGTGGCCTGAGAGCATATACCTATTTCCTAATCAGTAAAAACTAATATTGATCTCCGAAATGCAGGCTGGCCGCCGGGTATCACGAGCGCTCACAAGTTAGTCTGAACAAATCCAGGTCAGCCCAAGCTTTTGAAAATCACAGCCTGGCCCTCTGAAAAGCCTACCAAAGCTCGCCAGCCGGCCGGGCCCTTTCGGAAGGAGACTATTTTTTTGTACTTTTTTGCGTTGTTCATGGTGTGTCTACAGATGCATATTGCATGTAACTTGCTAGTCCGAAAAGATTTTCAGCCACGAAGCGGTCTACAAAACAGCTGACGGCCTCGTCGCCAGAACTGATGCGGTTTCCTTGGCGAACCAATCTTGGGTAGGCAACTGCCGAATCAGTGAACAATGAACAATAAAATTAGCCACTCAGTTTGACTAAAACCGCAAACTAAATTTCGTGAACTGTTCAGAGCTAGAGAGCAGTGATCTGTGATTGTGTATTCAAGTGGGAATTATATGGTAGCGCCATGGTACTGGAATGTCCTATGATCCAGGCGATAGCATTCCCGGTATTATACCCTTCAAAAGTGAAAACTTCGTTCCGCATAGCAATAAATGGTCACTTTCTGCGTTCACTTATCGCGTGATATTTCATCATAATTTTCGGGGGTCTTTAGTGACTGTAAGAACGTCAACAACACTTGATAGCTGTAGATAACCCGACTTGACCCTACGTCGCTTATGATTTAGACGAACCTACGTATCAAGTCATTAGTATCATTAGAAGAACATGCATATAATGAGCCCCCTACTCAGAACTTGAAGAAATTGGCACCAATCCATGACACCACACTATTTCACAAGGTAAAAACAACACACTGTGTCCTGCATGAAAAGAATGAGGATAGAGCGCGCACAAAGTTATTCTAAGTACTCTGCGAGAATTCCCTAGCGACCGCAACTGTGAAGAGTTTACTCATTTCCAATCTTCAGCTCCCTTTGTGATCAAGGCTCGCGAGCTCGTTTTTCTAGTTGTGCAGCTTCTGTGACAACTTAACACTCGTAATAAAGAACTGTGTGGCTCCTCCCAATAAGGTTGTAACGGAAATGAGTGACTATCGATATATTATGCTCATCGAGAGGGTTGGCATCGAAGAATCATGCCATATAAACTCGGATATGAAGTACGGAGTGGAAGAGACGATAGAGGTTCTATTTAAGGTGGTTTTGACTTTGTTTCTTTTTGGATAGATTCATTGTTTTTTATGGATTAACTATCCTTAGGCTACGGTAATACTCTTTCTCTGCTCACCCGTCAATTCTCAGGGGTTTAAGGAGGTTACTGTGGGAATCATTGGTAGCGCATGTACGCTTGCTTATGCACTTGTTTTCTTTAGTTCGTATAAATAATAAGAGGTTGGTTTGTTTCTTGCTTCACGGAGTGTAGCAAGAGGGGGATTGTTACTATAAGGCCTAGAGAGAGGTCTAGAGAGTCTCTTTAAGTCTCGTGTACATACCTACCCGATATATCACTTTTGCCATCGTACCCTGCTAACCACTCTGCTCAACACTTCGTCGGGGTCTCAGGCGGATGGGACAGCTGACTTCACTGGTTGTTGTGTGCAAATGCAATCCATATATATGTTCATTATCTGCTCCTAATGGTCTTAGACCTCCTCCCCATACTACCCCAGACGAGTTACCTAACCTATCACTCTTGGTTAATCACTGTATTAAGTCCACCCCCTTCTGCGCAATAAACTGCTCGAGGTTTATATTCATCATAACGCTCGAAGTGCTTCCAAGTTAGGGAAGTCCTCACCAGTGTTCCTAAGCGGCCCGGCCGGCCGCCCGGCTTTTTAGCGGCCTGCAGGCCCGGCCCGGCCCGGCCTCCATTCTGAAAGCCTGCGCTAAGGGCGGCCCGGCCGCCTGGCCTGCACGTGATTTAACAATCCTGCATTGGCCTGCATAAGCCTTGGCCTGGTTGATGGATGGAATACGGCAATGGCAGGACTACGATGATTGAGTTGGATATGGTTTATGTTTCGTACTTTGGAGACTTTCTTAGTAAAGGCAGCAGAGAATCTTTCGAACAAAATATTCTGTTTAGGCTTAGTCCGCCAAGAAAAGCCGCCAGGCCGGCCGGAAAGCCGCCAGGCCCGGCCCGGCCCTCATTTGAAAGCCGCCGCTAAGGCCGGCCTGGCCGCTTAGGAACACTGGTCCTCACTACGCGATATCTCATTCACCCAGCGACCGCCCAAAAAGGACGGTTTCAAGCTGTTGCCAGTAATCCTGGTGGGCCAGGCGGGCCAGTTTCAGAATAAGCCCGGCCGGGCCCGCGCATCGCAGGCCAGGCCATTGGAGCGGCCCACGCCTGCAGGCTTTGAGCAGGTGGGAACTGCAGGTGCCTAGGCAAACCATGGTTCGAAAAGCCTGCAGTTTGACTACAGGTAACTATAGGTAACTGTGGTCCAGGCGTTGAACTTCAAATTGGTACATCTAGTAATACATTTCCAAGAGTCAACTTTTCCTTGGCCATCGATTCCTGATACAATGCCTCCAACATATGCTCCATCTCATTGATCTCAGTATGCACTCCAGAAATTAGACCCTCTCGTTCCCACGACTTAGTAATGTCACCTTGCACTGACTAATCAGAGTAGCGACTACGAGAAACTTCACAGCTTATCAATTGTAAGTCACCATTCACCGACTGTCATCATATGCAACCCACTAAAAAGCCTATAGTCCGCCCAGTCACCCACAGTTATGCCACAGGCTGTCAAATCGTCGGCCTGGCCTGCGCAATTTCTAAAATTAAACGGCCTCATCTGGCCCCAACTGCGGGCCGGCCCGGCCTGTCGGGAACACTGGCTGTTGCTCAATCACTGCGTAAGAAATGATACTAGCGACATCTCTTCTGGCGAAGGGTAAAAATAGAATGTTTCCAAGCGCAACCTGATTGAGCGGAGTACAAAGGAGGATGGGAACGATGTTACATCGCTTGACAAGGTGCAGTGAAGATGGTTGTACTGGGCTGCTGTCATTCGTTAGTGAGAGGAACACATACATGGATCGGGGCTGGGAAGATCGGTGTGGCTGTATTTCCGACGGTCTGATCTCAGCAGGACACCGCCTTGAGGTACCGAACGCGCGGCGGTGTAAAAGCACAAAGTCAGAAATGCACCCCACTCAATTAATTCGGCGGGTTTAGCCGTGTATGAGAAATGCAGTTATCTCTATGTTGCCTCTCGCTTCAATGATCGCTCATCTCCGCAGTCTGGTCGGCGATTGATTTTGACACACATAGCCACAACCCCAAGGCCAATAGAAATTATCCCCCTCTTTCGCTAAAATATTTCAGCTGTTAACCATTTTCCACTAAAATCATTAGGACTTCCATCCGTTCATTCCGTAGTTGCAGTGGCCACCATGCGGCGGCCCAAAAATAACCTTGCACTGCAGTACTTGGTTACAGCCCAAACGACGACAATCTGATCGCCGGTTGACTGCTCAGCTGGCGCTTTGCCGCAGGTGCGGGCATCCACAGGCAGCTATCCTTCTGGTTTGGTATGTTTCCCCATACTCTGGGATAACGTTAGCCTTTGTTTCTAAGATTTGTACAGTATTGAACATAGAGTTTATTTTAGTGAAATTGGGTTCGAATGATTCTCGTAGGCCTGGGATAATGGGGAAGTTCGGAGCGCTTTGAAAGTTCTATCGCAATTCAAGTACTCCTCCTAGGTGCTGAGAAATCTTAAGAGACATACTACATTCTACCTACACGAACACTGTAACGCCCTAGAATTCCTCAGTATCTGTGGAACTTACATACAAAAGAAACTACTAAAGAAGATCGACTATCTTTTCGCTTATGCCACAGACACAACAAGCTTTCGACATGTACCAACTCCATCCAGCATCGGCCAATCGGACGAACTGCGCCGTAACTGGAGCAACCCCGAACCAATCAACAGCAACCGTTTGGACCCTCCACAACAGAAGTAGGTGAATGGTAACATTTTCCAATTCGTTTATCGGTCTGTGGCTTGGTTTTTGACATGCTTCACTGCAGCTTTCTAATCGTAGCTATCCACCCCGCTGCATCTCTGACGGCGGCTGAATCGCTACCAGTGACTTGAGGAACGAACTGTGACTGCTGAAAATATCACCCTATGGCGCGTTGTCCATGTGTCTCATGTAGCAGACAAATATTAATAAATCTGTGAAGGTGAATTGTATTATCGCCGCAGATGCGCGCCAGTTGGTACTCGGCCGCAATGCAGATATCGATGAACTTCTACATATATCCCAGGAAGAACCCGAACCAGCATTTTCAGTCATCCAGTAATCTCCAGCGCATCTACATCATCTTTCACATCTACAACCGAACGATGGCTTCAGCGACACCGTGTCAACGCAATTTGCAAAGTCCATCCTCATTTTTCCAAAACTCCAATCCAAGTCTCTCGTCATCAGAGTACACAACCTCCGACAGCGTCCTCGAAGATCATGTGTATGTTTGTGGCGGGTGCGCGACCAGGGCGTCGAAGCGGAATCATCGGCAACGGGTTTGGAAACTATTGGTGGTGTTCATGTCCCGATTTGTGATCGATATGGTATTATGGACAAGCTTCATCTCAGCGGTGTTTTACACAGAGCGGCTACAGGATCTGGGTCGATCCGGGAGGTATACGTTCAACGCGGTGAACGTGGGACTGCCGTTGATGTTAGGTCTGAACTATAATGCGGCGTTCCAAACGATGGCAGGGATCATGCGATGGAAGGTGTTAGCGAGTGGGCGGTTTACTTTCAAGGAGGTATGTGACTGCCCACTCACGACGTAGGGTGTATTTGAAATGACAGTTGTTTACAGGCAGATCTGATTTTGAACTTGGATAGTTTCATGACCGTGTTTAAATTGGGCCTACATTGGGTTCGAGAGATATTTATTGCAGAGGAGGGCAAGCAGAGGTGTATCTATTCCGGAAGAGCATTGGCATGCTTGGGGTGGGTCTTGCTAGGTCTGGTGAGTGTCTCAGTCATATATCTCAAGAGACTCCTCGCACTAACCAACTCCGTGTAGGGGACCCAAACCGGTGTCGGGCTTCTCGGATTGACGATTGATATTAATCCCGTCAACTGTACTGATAATGGTGAGGCCGCCAAAGTAAAACTCACGGCCGCATGGCCTCGTCTGGTATTGCCACCTGATCCCAACTCTGCAAACCATGTCTAATCGTTCTTCTCATAGATCATAGCGGCAGGTGTACTCCTCACCATTCACATAATCCTCATCAATATTGCTCTGTACTTCGGACGTTCAGTTGCATGTGGTGCCGGTTCACATCTTTCCACTGCTATTCTTCTCAAACGTCGGTCTCCCCGGCCCCACGGTTGCGTGGTTTCTGTGCTGATAATAACCAGCCGTCATAGACGTTGTTGATGCTGAGAAGAGGCTGCACAGCCGTAACGAATACTACAAAGAAGCTACATACCGCATCTCGTATGGGCCTACTTCTGGAGTATGGAAGTGTATGTTGAACCAGTCGGAGGAAGTCGCCGAGTCCCCCGTGTGAGTTGTAACATTGCTTCGGGGGAGGGTGATGAATTGATGAAAAGTTGATAATGCAAAACCGGCTACCGGGTATGAGTCCAGAAGAGAATAGGGTGTTAGTTCATAGTTGCTCGCCGTTTCCAATCGCCTTCTGACCTCGGCCCCAAGAAACATGAGAAGAAGTAAGATTACAACGGCCAGACTAGCTAGAGATGGTTTATAATATGCCTTGTGCTTGTTGCTAGACTTTAGACTTTGTTTGAATCAAATAGTAACTGTTGGACGGTGGCGAGTGCTCGAGTAGTCGAGTGTGTGCGGGCGTATGCGATGATGTGTCTATTGTATCGTGTAACGAGACATGTCGCATCGACATAAGGTCGATCGATGGGGATGAAGGGTAGCGGGGGGGGAGCTCCGCCATCTAGCCAGCTCGCCCGGAGGCGGAGGGGGTATTAGGTCCTGTCATACTCTAGTAAGAATGAATACAGCATGAATAAACAACAACAACAAGGTCGATCGATGACTATTGGCGCTAAGTACAAAAGAGGCAGGTTACTTTATAGTCCTTGGCATAGTGATATCCGTACTTCCAATCGGCTCAACAGTAATCGCATAGATATGAACCCTGTTCCTCTGGCGTGAGCAATGATGGGGTATTCCCACCTACTTCTCTCGCCCGCACCGTGCCTACACTTCCTCCAGTATAAACCACACGACGGCGATGCGAATTCTTTGTTCCGTAACTCTCGAGATTTCACGCTACGCTCACCCATCCCGCCTAGAGTCCACATCGAATCTCCGCCTGTCCGCTTCCATCGCATATTTCTCGTCCTAACTACTGTAATCTGGTGACTTAACGTGCACTCCAGTGAATGCTATTGGGAGCTTTCAAATACCATTCAAAGTGCACTTGTCAACTCTGCAGGGCTTTCACAGTTAACTCTACCCATAGAATTCACGTGCCTGAGGTAAACTCAGCCAAAGCTTTGGTACCCACAGAGGTGTCAACTCAGATCCTTCTGAGATCCCCTTCAACTTTGAACAAAATTAAGTCTCCTTCCACAACACATAGAGTCAAATGGATAATAGGAATCCCTTTACAAGTATCTAAGCTACCCACAACAAGCTTGGCTAAGCACAGAAAGTAATAATCTTAGTAGTGATCTCGTAGCACTGAATGTGCGCTCATCATCTCAGGTTGGTACATGTAATTTCCCTGCAGTCACTATTCTTTAAACACTGATGTATCTGCATTCTAGCTGATTGTATGTGCCCCTGAACTCTCTGTGTTCCACCCCTCTAACATTGTTCAGGACAAAGAAGGTTCAACTTCTGACTAGAGGAACAAGTTCAGCCTGGGAGAAAGTTTTAACTTCTGGTTGGAGGATTGGAAAATATCACATGGTTGCCCATAACTAGAGCATGCCACATGTGATTTTATGGTGGTGTTGATTTAATGGTGGTCTCCCTTGGTAGACCAGGTACCAAGTGCTAACTAGGTCTATGGAGTAGTGCAGGTCAGCTAACCTGCAACTGCATTCTATGGGTGGGATGCACGTTACGCGCCATAGGATGCAGTTGCAAGGGGTGGAAACCGGGGTCTGACCTGCCATAGGATGCACATGCAGGGGTCCTGACCTGCTACCATAGGATGCAGTACAGGGATCTGATCTGCTGCCATCGGATGCAGTTCAGGGGTGTGAACTACTCCTCCCTATCTGGGGTTAATACTATATCTCCACCCACACTAAAAATTCTCGCAATCCTTGATGAGACTCTTCATGATATACTAGTATACCCCCACAATGTCACAATAGAGAGATAAAATAATTAAAAGGGATTGAAGATAAGTATGAAGAGAAGCCAATAACCGAATTTCAGACTCCTATTTGCATTATTTGTGGAGTAGTTGTGAAGAATACTGGTGATCAGGGATACAGATAGCAAAAAATGCGACAGGTGAAGAGAAGGTGTGGTACCCCACTGAGAATATGTCTTGGCATCTGAAAGTGGTTCCTGTTCATCTGGCACTATTTATCAAAAATCTCACAATAGAGAGTGAAATTAATTAAAAGGCATGGTAGATATGTATTAAGAGAAGCTGCTAACAAAGTTTCATACTGGAAATAGCATTACTTCTTGAGTAATGGCAAATTTGGCAGAGGAAGATGAAAGAAAATACAAAAAATGCGCCAGGTAATACGACAATGTGGTACCCCACCCAAAAATATAGCTTGCCAGCATGAATGGTTCCACTCACAGCCTGGTACTCTGTGTCTATAATTCCACATCGGGCAGAAATACTAAATTCAGGACTATAAGGATATGCCTGAAGTAAAGTAACTAACAAAATCTCCGACTAACGATACCATTATATGTTGAGTGGTTGTGAATTTTGAGAAGGAGAATGCAAAAAAATACAAAAAAATGCAACTGGTGATGAGATGGTAAGGTAGCTTACGTTCTTGGTTGCTTGCTAGCCGCAACAGTTCTATTAGTTAGCTACATTCCTGCGTTAGATTCGAATGAAAATACTGTTCATTCCAGATACTCATTACGAGAACGTTCAAATCATTATTATCAACTGATAATAGTCTTCACAGTCAAATTAAATGAACAACTGAAGTATCAGTTCTCAATAATTTAATTGTGCTTGGATAGGTGGAGTAACATTTACCAACATGTTAGTATTTTTCTGGACAGTATTGTTCAACAGTATGATACTAAAATTGACTTTGCATTCGCCACTGATATGAGTATTCACGTTCAAATTGGATGAATGACTGTAGTATCAACTCTCAATGACTCATTTCTATCTGGATAGCTGGAGTAAAATTTACCAAGTTGTTAGTATTTTTAGTGGACAGCATGTTTGTAAACTATGATACCAAAAGTATCTTTCCATTATCCAGTATTGCTAGTATGAATATTGAAATTAAATGAACAACTGTAGTATCGCTTCTGAGCAATATAGTTGTGTCTGGATAGGGTGAGTAACATTTCCCCAGTTGTTAGTATCTCTATTGGACAGCATGTTAATACCAGATGATATAGAATTTTTTGTTTCATTTTCCAGTGATATTGGTATTCACAATCATATAAATTGAACCACGGTAGTATCAGTTCTCAAAGTCATATTTTTATCTGGATCGGTTAAGTGACATTTATCAAACTCTTAGTATCTTACCAGAAAGCATATCTATACAACATGATACACAAATTCCCTCTGCATTGTCAGCTGATTCAAGTGTTCACATTCAAATTGAATGTAAGACTGTACTGTCAGTTCTCAACAACCAATTCCGGTGTGGAATGGTGGAGTAACATTTACCAAGTTGTTACCATCTTCGCTGCACTCCGTATGAATCCAATATGACAGTAAAATCATTGTTCCATTGTCTGGTGAGCCTAGTATTGACATTCCAATTCGATGAGCAACGGCAGTATCAGTTCTCAACAACATATTCGTATCTGAACAGCTGAAGTAATATTCACCAAGTTGTTACTATCTTTACCTGGCAGCATATATATAAAATATGATATTAAAATTCTCCTTACATTATCCACTGATACTAGAATTCACATACAAATTAAAATAATGCCTGTATTATCACTTCTGAATGATATATTCGTATCTGGATATCTAGAGTAGCATTTCACAAGTTGTTAGTATCATTGCTGGATGGCATATTGATACAATTTGATACCAGAAATATCTTTTCATTTTTC